>Ga0208371_1000034_pt1 | contig 121422 bp, 86 predicted proteins | sample SubbioCR12Aug_1A_FD_184827 | JGI IMG/M metagenome (GOLD analysis project Ga0208371, IMG submission 184827) | Serpentinite rock and fluid subsurface biosphere microbial communities from McLaughlin Reserve, California, USA - CR12Aug_1A (SPAdes) | ecosystem: Environmental > Terrestrial > Deep... | reverse complement strand
TAATGCCTTTGATGGCTTCAAGGGCTACCTCAGCCTTGAAGGCTGAACTAAATTTTCTTCGATTCTGTTTCATAGGACATAAAATTAATAATTTAATTTTTCTGTCCAGTTTTTCTAGACCACCTCAGGGCTTCGCCCGGGTTCAGGCATGACTGGTAAAGAGGGACTTGGTTTTTTGTGGCATATTCAGATATCATTAACTTTACTAACGGCGTCGGTTTACTAGTCCTTTTTCCGGCCAATCATCCGCACAACGGCTGCCTGCCCGGCATGATAGGCGCCTTCGCTGAGCATCACAGTCTGTTCTTCGAGGCTGGTGATGTTGAGCTGACCAAAGTCAGTGCGGAGGTTGTCGGCTGTGTAGAGCATGAGCGGATTTTGGGGGCCGCCCGAATCAAGTTTAAGCTGATTGTGTGTAAAGGCCTCCACAATCATCAGCCCGCCGGGTTTGAGTGCCTGAACAAGCTTGCGGTGAAAAACGGGTCGTTGCAGCTGATCGAGGTGAATGAATATCAGCGCAATGGCATCGAAGGTATGGGCCGGATAGGCGTAACCGAGGATATCGCCAACCTGGTAGTCCAGACCAGGCAATCCCTGGCGGCGGGCTAGTGCAAGGGCTTTTTCACGGGCAATGTCACTAAAATCGATGGCCGTCACTTTCCATCCGGCTTTCTGTGCCCACACCGCATTCCGTCCTTCACCCTCGCCAGGCAGCAGCAGCCTGCCCGGCACAATTTCCGACAGTTGTTCCTGAAGGAAGGCATTGGGCTGCTCACCGTAAACATAGTCAGACTGATTATAGCGGTCGTTCCAGAATTGCTTCATAGGTTTAAAACATTTGGCCGGCTCATTTGTTTAAATCGCTCACGGTAAAAGTACACCTAAAGCCTCCATCGTGCAATGAAAAAAACAATTTACCCCGCTTCGGGCCGCGGCAGGGCCGAACACGGCTGGCTCAGCTCGCGTTTCAGTTTCAGTTTTGCCGAATATTACAATCCTGCACAGATGCATTTTGGCGTGCTCAGGGTGCTTAATGATGATGTGATTCAAGCCGGGAAAGGGTTTGGCATGCATCCGCACGAAAACATGGAAATCGTCACCATTCCGCTTTCGGGCGCCCTTGAGCACCGCGACAGCATGGGCAACGGCAGCATCATCAGGGCGGGCGAAGTGCAGCTGATGAGTGCCGGCACCGGCATCCGCCATTCGGAGTTTAATCCCCTTGCCGACCAGGAATCGACCTTATTGCAGATTTGGTTGTTCCCGAAACAAAAAGACATCAAACCCCGCTATTTTCAGCGGTCGTTCGATGAGTCGAAAATGCGCAATGCCTGGCAATGTGTGGTATCGCCCGACGGCATTGCCGACAGCCTCATCATCAACCAGCAAGCATGGTTTAACCTCAGCAAGGCTGAAAAAGGATTGCTGTTGCCATACCAGATCAAACAACCAGGCAATGGGGCATTTATCTTTGTGATTGAAGGCAGTGTTACAGTGGCCGGCGAAAACCTGGGCCGGCGCGATGCCATTGGCCTGTGGGAATTTGCGGAAACGGAGCTTGAAATTACATCCGATGCCCATCTGCTGCTGATGGACATCCCCATGCAGCTATAGCCGGACACAGCCCTGAGGGCATTTTAGGTGCACTTATCCTTGGTTTACTTCCTTGTAACGGAAACAGCTCACCAGGTGATCGTTGACCATGCCGGCTGCCTGCATAAAGGCATAACAGATGGTGCTGCCGACAAACTTAAATCCGTGTTTCATCAGTGAAGCGCTCATCAGGTCCGACTCCTTTGTGCGGGCAGGCATCTGTTTCAGCTCAGTCCAATGGTTGGTGATTGTTTTATGCCCGGTAAACTGCCAGATATAGCGATCGAAGCTGCCATGGCTTTCCACAAGCCTTAAAAATGCCTGCGCGTTGGAAATCGTTGCCCTGATTTTCGCCTGGTTGCGGATGATGGCTGCGTTTTGCATCAGTTGCTGCACCTTGTCTTCGCCATATTGGGCCACCACCACCGGATCGAAGTCATCGAAGGCTTCACGGAAGGCTTCGCGCTTTTTGATGATTGTAAGCCAGCTCAGGCCTGCCTGAAAAGCATCCAACACCAGAAACCCGAATAATTTCTGGTCGTCGTGCAAGGGGACTCCCCATTCCTCGTCATGATAACGGATCATCAGTTCGTTGGACGAAGGCCAACTGCATGTGTGTTTTACTGCTTCCATAGCAACTCCGGTTTTTAATTGTGATTAACGTGTTCGTTACCGCACAGCCTGGCTTTAAAAAGCGAACAGTATTTGATCTCCTGACAACAAGCGGCAGCAGCCAACGAACTAATATTGTGTGGTTTAATATCCATGGCACGAAGTTAGTTAAAATCAGAAGATAACCAAAAAACCCGTTTCCTATGTTTCGCAATTACCTCCTGAGTGCCTTGCGCAACTTTTCGAAAGCCAGGTTCTACTCATCGCTCAACATCCTGGGGCTAAGCCTTGGATTTGCTGCCGTCATCCTGATTTTGCTGTATGTCAATGACGAGTTCAGCTACGACAAGCACCACCAAAACAACAAGCAGATTTACCGGATCGAATCGCGCTTCAAAATCGGCGATATGGACGACCGCTTTGCCATCGTCCCCATGCCCATGGCACCTGCCTTCAAGCTCGAGTTTCCTGAAGTAAAGGAAATGGTCCGTTTTGCACGACTCGAAGATGTACTGATTAAAACGGCCGTCAACCAGGAATACTACGAAAATGAGTTTTACTATGCCGACTCCACGGTATTCAATGTGTTCACCCATCGTTTTCTGATGGGCACAGCTGAACATGCGCTGAACGAACCCAATACCATTGTCCTGACTGAGTCGCTGGCAAAAAAATACTTCGGTAAAAACAATCCGATAGGTGAGGTGCTTCAGACCGGCCTTGGACATCCGGTGAAAGTAACCGCCGTGATTGCCGACCTGCCCGGCAACAGCCACCTGCGCTACCGTGCCCTCATATCGATGATTTCGGCTGCCGGTGACAATGTGGCCGAATTCAACAGTTTTGAGCCGGTGGCTTTCTGGAATATCGGTGTGTATGGCTATGTGCTGCTCAACGACAACTCCACGCCTGCCACCATCCTTGAAAAATTCCCGGCCTTTTACACAAAATACATGGAGCCTGTCGGCAAACAAATCAATGCCACGTTCAGCCCCGGGCTAACGAACCTCAGCGATATCCACCTTTCGGGCGGCCTCAAAGCCGATAAACCCAGCGGAAACATCAGCTATTTGTATATTTTTCTGGCCATAGGCTTATTCATCCTGTTGCTGGCTTCGATCAACTATATGAATATGGCCACAGCTCGTTCGGCCCGCAGGGCCAGGGAAGTTGGCATCAGAAAGGTTGCCGGCGCCCAGAAAAGCCAGCTGATGGTCCAGTTTCTGGCCGAATCGGTGCTGATGGTGTTCATTGCCCTTTTCATTGCCTTAGCCCTGGTGCAGTTGCTGTTGCCCGAATTCAACACCCTCTCGGGCAAAGAAATATACTTTAACCTGATCACTCAGTTTTCGTTCCTGTCGAAGCTCATTGGTATTGCCCTGATTGTTGGAATTGTTTCAGGGCTCTATCCCGCGTTTTACCTTTCCTCTTTTGTTCCTGTCAAGGTGCTGAAGGGAACCTTTTTATCAAACGGCAAGAAAAGTGGTATGCTCCGTAAGGGACTGGTGGTGTTTCAGTTCTGGATCGCCTTTGTGCTGATCATCGGGACACTTGTTGTGGGCGATCAGCTCAGCTTTCTGAGAAAAAAAGACCTTGGGTTTAAACAGAACAACCTGGTTGTGCTGCAGATGCAGGATACTGCCTTCCGCAACAGGGTTGTCCCGTTCAAAGAAGCCCTGCTAACCAATCCATCCATCGTCGGCGTTACCAATGCCACAGGGGTACCAGCCATGTCGCCTACCCTGACCGTGATGCGCATCGAAACCAAAGAGGGCTGGGAAGAACAGGCGCTGATGTGGACACAAACGGATTATGATTACCTCGATGTGCTGGGCCTGAGTCTGGTGAACGGGCGCAATTTTGATAAATCGATGGGAACCGATAAAGAGGAAGCCGTCATCATCAACGAAGCCTGCGCGCGCAAATTCGACTGGGTTGACGACCCCATCGGAAAGAAGATCCATTTCGGCTTTGATGTGGATGGTACGGGAGGCCGTATCCTGAAGGTGATTGGGGTGGTGAAGGACTTTCACGTGAACTCCCTCCACAATGTGATCGAGCCTTACCTCATCATGATTTCGCCAGTTCCCCGGTTTCTGCTCACCATCAGGGTGCGCGAAAACGAGCTTCCGTCGGCACTGGCGCATATGAGCAACGAATGGACCCGATTTGCCAATGGCCGCCCATTCGATTACAAGATCCTCACCGACCGCCTCTCGGATCAGTATACTGCTGAGCAGAAAATCAGCAAATTGTTCCGGCTTGCTTCCATACTGACGATATTTATTGCCCTGCTGGGGTTGCTGGGCCTTTCTTCCTTTGTGGCCGAACAAAAGACCAAACAGATCGGTATCCGCAAGGTGTTGGGTGGCACAACCCAGTCGCTGCTGGCCATGCTATACAAAGAGTTCTCCCTGCTGATCGTGATCGCTTTTGTTATGGCAGTGCCCTTTGCCTGGTGGCGCTTGTCGCTCTGGCTCGATTCGGCCTTTGTGTATCATACCGACATCAGGGCCATCACCTTTGTTGTCGCCGGCCTGCTGGCTTCATTGGCAGGCTTCCTGACAATCAGTTTCCACCTGGTGAAGGTGGTGTTGGCCAATCCGGTCGAAACCATCAAGTACGAATAAGACAGGCTCAGCTCAGGGCTTAAGTCAAGCCTGACAGAACCTATTCCAAAAAAACAGCCGGATGGCAGGCACACTGTCCGGCTGTATTCGTATCAGTTTCCGTAAAATGTGTAACATTGCAACAAAATCTTCCGATGCACAGACTAATTCTTGCCTTTTTCGCCGCGTTGATGCTCTTTGCGACTGCATGTCAGCAGCCAACAGCCAATCAAAACTCAAAGCCGGTTGAACTTACTTCCACCGACATTTTTCTGGGACATTTTGCACCGTTAAAAGGGAAATCGTTCGCCGGAAGGCAGGTTTTTGCCAGTATATATATGGAAAGCTGGGCCGAAAAACAGCTGACGCTGAAGGTTGTTGAAGCGGGAAACACCCTTGTTTTGTTGCAGCTGACCGTTGATGGTGACGACTCCAGAACCTGGATCATCAGCCGCGAAAACGGTGCGCAGCTTAGCTTGCGTCACGAACAGCTTAAAAAGGGTGATGACGAAACTGAACCCGGCATGTATGGCGGTTTCGCTGCGAAAGACGGCAATGGACTTCAGCAGTTTTTTCCTGCCGATGAGTTCACCTGCAACCTGTTACCGGCCATCTGCAACAACACCTGGGTTGTGCAGTTCGACGACAAGCTGAGCACACTGAGTTATCTGCTCTTTAAAGAACAGGAGCTTGTGTTCAGGCTCGATTTTGACCTTATGCAGTAATCGTTGTCAGTGCGCGGTGAATTTTACCTTTAAAAACCCAATTCACGTTTTAGGTCTTTGATGCGGCTTTTGCTCACATTGACCTGGTTGCCGTTTTTCAGAATCAGCAGATAGCTTTCCTTCCCGTATTGCTCAATGCGCAGGATCTGGTTGATGTTGACGATATGGCTGCGGTGAATGCGCAGGAATTTGTCTTCGGGCAGGGCTTGTTCATAAAACGAAATCGTGTCTTTTTTCATAAACCTGCCTTCAGGGGCATGAATCATCACATAATCGTCCTGTGCTTCGAGCTGTTCAATTTCATCGACAGGGATCACCTGGATTTTCGATCCGGTTTTCACCACAATCCGGTCGATGGGCTGTGGCTTATCGTGCACATGTGTTGCCAGTTTGAGTACTGAATCGCGTCCGCTTTGCCTGAGCCTGAAGCGTTCAATCACCTTATCCACTGCCTGACGCAGCCGTTGTTTCGAAAAGGGTTTCATCAGGTAATCAACTGCGTTCAGCTCAAAGGCCTGAAGTGCATACTGGTCGTAGGCGGTCGTAAATATCACTTCAGGTATCTCATCGAGCAGCTCGAGCAATTCGAAGCCGGTGAGTTTTGGCATCTGAATGTCGAGAAATACCAGGTCGGGCTTGCTGTCGTTAATGGCCTTGAGTCCGGTGAACCCATCGGCACATTCGCCAATCACATCAATTTCATCTATCCCCGACAGAAAGGTTCGCAGCAGGAGACGTGCAGGCTCTTCATCTTCGATGATTAATGTACGTATGTTGCTATTCATTGGGTAATTTGATTGGAATTCGTAAAATGGCTTCAAATTCAATTTTTCCCATCCGTGTTTCAAGCAAATCGCTTTGCTGATAGATCAGCTGAAGCCGGTTTCTGATATTCTGCAATCCGATGCCTTCGCCCTTGGGCCGGCTGGCTTCAGGATCAAAGTCGTTTTGCAGACGGATTTCGATATGGTCACTTTTGCGCTGACAGTTAAGTTCAACAAGCACTTCTTCGGTGCTGTTGTATACCCCGTGCTTGATCGCATTTTCGAACAGTGGCTGCAGTATCATGTTAGGAATCGGTGCTTCGAGGCAATTTTCCGAAATATGCGAAATATATTTCAAACGGCGGCCAAACCTTACTTTTTCAATATCGAGGTAGCGTTCGGTATTTTCGAGCTCTTTGCGCAAGGTGGTGGTTTCGCTGCGGTTATGGCTTAAGGAATAGCGCAGAAAGTCGGAAAGTTTGATCACCATTTCCTGGGCCTTTTCAGGATCTGTCATCGTCAATGAACTGATCGAGTTAAGGCTGTTAAACAGAAAATGCGGGTTAATCTGTGATTTCAGTGCATTAAGTTCGGCTTCCTTTACCAGGTTGTTCAGCCTGGTTTCGATTTTCATTTTCTGCTGCAGGTCTTCGTAGTAGAGGCTGACATAATACAGCAGGGTGAAGACCAGGTAGAAGAAAGAACCAATGATGGCCCGCCAGGGCAGGGAAGCATTCAGGAAGTTCAGGTAGTCTGTTTGGTCGCTCTCGATGCTGACGAGGATGAAATAGCCCGAGCCGAGCCATAGGCCAATTACGAAAGCGGCTGTCAGCAAATGATTGATGATCAGGTCGAATGTATTGTGCTGTTCTTTAAGGTTGAACCGGAAAACATACCAGATATTGAATCCAATAACCGCCAGGATGGCATTGAAAACACCTGCATCGCTGAAAGCTGCCAGCAGGTTGATGTCCTGATAGTAATTCAGGATAGCTGTCTGGATCAGGATGATCAGGGTCCAGACAGCTAAATAAATTATAAGGTATTTACGGTTCCTGGTAAACGGATTTATCATGACGTAATAGGTTGAAGTTTGTGTTGGTTACCTTTCAGGCATTTACCAGCGGCTTGCCGCTGGTAAAAGAAGACACTTAGTAGCTTTTTATTTCTACGCCACCAAACAAAGTCACTCCTTTGATGATTACAAGTTTTGCGGAATTTTCGTTTGCCGGGAGCACCCTTTTGTCGCTGAATCCGCCGAAGATGGAAACCATTTCTGATTTCACCTGCCATTCGTCGGACACAATCAGTTTTGTTCCTCCGAAGACCACAAACACATCGATGACACAGCCATCAGCTGAAGGGCTTGCTGTTTTCATGTCGATGTCGGATCCGCCAAAGATGGCTGTCACCCGGCCGCCCCTGAAGTTGGACGATACCATTTTAATGTTTCCACCGCCAAAAATGGCCAGTTCGTCAATATAATCCTCTTTGTTTACTCCGGCTTGTCCGGGTGCACTGAAAATGTGTGCATGTGTGTTGTCGTTATGACGGCTGCCACCCCGGCGGCTGATGATGATTAAACCAATGCCGATGAGCATCGAAGGCCAGAAAATCGTACTCAGACGAATATGGTAGTCAAACAATTCGGGCATCCAGAAAATAAGTCCCAGCCCAACCAGGATTAAACCGGTTGTCCGGTTTTCGCGGCTGGCGAGTACAATAATTCCAATGCCGATCAGGAGGGTTTTCCATGAAATCAGGTAATGACTCAGGTTGAAGGGCAATAATTCAACCCTGTCGAGCAGAAGCAAGCCACCCGCTGCAACAAGCAATAATCCGGCGACTACCCTGCGATCCATTGAAGATTGATTCGTTTCCATTGTGATAATTTTTATACTGATTAAATTTCATTTACAATCGTACTGCAAATCTATGACTCAGGCCCCTTGATGTAAATGATTATTCGGTAAACAGCAGAATCGGGTCGGTGAATGGAGGAATCGGGCTGATGTGTGTGTGCCTGCCTTGCGCAGTTCGGCCTGGCAGCATTGACAATTAAACCCAATTAAACCAAACAATCGTTGCCTTTGGCTGTTTAAACACAACAATTCGACAAACAATGCCCATCATCGAATACGAAGACAAACTGATTCAATGCCCGAAAGGAAGCCTGGTGCGCGATGTGCTTATTGCGCATGGCATTTATCCGCACAATGGCAGCGCGCGAAACCTAAATTGTTTTGGACTGGGAAGCTGCGGCACCTGCGCGGTTAAGATCACAGGAAATGTAAGTCCAGCCACCAGCAAGGAAAAACGGCGGTTGAGCCATCCTCCTTTGCACGCCTCAGGTGGCCTGCGTCTCTCGTGTCAGACCCGCATTCTGGGCGACATCAAAATTGAAAAAGGGAAGGGATTCTGGGGTCAGAAATTATGAACCCCCAATATGTAACACATAAGCCTGCTTTTAGGCTTTCTTGTCTTTTTTGAAACTCTTGTACACTTCGTAAGCCACATAAAGTCCGCCCACCACCAGCAATCCGATGGTCACATCCTTGTAGTAAAGGTGCAGCACATCCTGTTTCTGGTAGAATAAATATCCCAGCACACACAGAATACTATTCCAGATGGCAGAGCCAATGAAGGTATAGAGGATAAAATTACTCAGGTTCATCCGGGCCAGGCCTGCAGGCAGCGAAATAAGCTGACGTACAGCAGGAACCAGCCGGCCAATCAGGGTTGAGCTGTTGCCGTGTTTCACAAAATACTTTTCTGCCTTTACGATGGACCCTTCGTTGATCAGCATCAGGTGGGCCAGCTTGGTGTTGGCCAGTTTATACACGATTTTTCTTCCCAGGAAAAGCGCAAAAAAGTAGTTGAACAGTGCCCCGGCAATGGCACCCAAGGTTCCTGCAAGCAACACCAGAAAAATATTCAAATCACCCTGAGCTGCCTTGTAAGCTGCCGGCGGGATGACCACCTCCGACGGGAATGGAATAAACGAACTTTCGATGGCCATCAGGATAAATATCGTCGCATAGTTGATGTGCGCAAGGTACCAGTCGATGACCTGTTGTAGTATTTCAAACATATGTTACCGTTTTATTGGATGTTTACATTGAGAACAGCTGTTGCTTGAACATGTGATCACTGAAAACGGGATTGCAGTCAATCCGCAGCGGAAAACGATGCAAAAATAGGCAAAAACACATCAACCGTAGGTGTGTGTGTCAAAAGTGTATATACACACTGTAATTCAGCTATTTGCAACAATTTCGCAACGAAGGCATTGCCTGGCTAAGGCAGTCTCTTTCATTTTTTTAGGAAGGTTACGCTGTCAATGACTATCTTCGCTGCAGATTGCAATGACACAATTGTTTATGGTTAAAGAAGCCCTTTTTGGCAAAACACCCGGTGAGTTAAAGGCTATTGTGGGTCGTTTCGGATTGCCAGCATTTACGGCTACACAACTTTCCGAATGGCTTTATAAGAAGCATGCCAGGACGTTCGATGCCATGACGAACCTTTCGAAAAAAGCACGGCTGTTGCTCGAAGAAAACTTTGTCATTGGCCTGACCCCATTTTCAAATGTGCAAACTTCTGCCGACGGCACCAAGAAATACCTGTTTCCAACCACGGGCAACCGTTTCATTGAGGCAGCTTACATCCCTGATGATGACCACTTCACGCTTTGTGTCTCATCGCAGGTGGGCTGCAAAATGGGTTGTTTGTTTTGCATGACCGGCAAACAGGGGTTTCAGTCGCAGCTTTCGGCCGGCGAAATCGTGAACCAGATCAGCAGCCTGCCCGAGCGCGATAAGCTGACCAACATCGTGTACATGGGGATGGGCGAGCCTTTTGATAACCTTGATCAGGTGATGCGCAGCCTCGAAATTCTGACGGCTGACTGGGGCTACGCCATGAGCGCGCGGCGGATCACCGTGTCGACAATTGGTATGATACCGGCCATGAAGCATTTCCTCGAAAACGCACAGTGTCATCTTGCCATCAGCCTGCACAGTCCTTTCCATGAGGAAAGGCGCAAGCTTATGCCCATCGAAAACGTATATCCGGTGAGTGAGGTCATCAGGGAATTGCGCAGCTACGATATGGGCCGTCAGCGCAGGGTTTCTTTTGAATACATCATGTTTAAGGGCATCAACGACACCCCGGCACATGTGAAGGAACTTGCACGCCTGCTCAATGGGCTGCGGTGCCGCATCAACCTGATCCGTTTCCACCCGATCCCCGACACCCCGCTTCTTAGCTCTACCGAAGAAACCATTCAGCAGTTCAGGGCCGGCCTGCTCAAAAAGGACATCCGTACTACGGTAAGGGCGTCGCGCGGACAGGATATTTTTGCTGCCTGTGGCCTGCTTTCTACCAAAGCACTGGTGAAGCAACAGGAAACGGATTATTAATCCTGTATTCGCGCATATTTTTACGCTTCATTTTTTTCTTATTGTACTTTCGGGCAATATTTGCATACATTTGTATGGAAATATTTCCATATGACAAGATGTTGAGGGTTAACCACTTTCAACAACAATAGGTAAACCACCATGAAATTCAATGCATCTTTCCGAAAAGGCTTTGCCAGCGACAACTGGTCGGGTGTTTCTCCCGAAGTAATGATGGCCTTGCAACAAATTAACCAGGGGCATCATCCGGCCTATGGCGAAAACGACCCATTGCTCGAACAGGCACAGCAGCTGTTCAAAGTCGTTTTTGGCCCAGAGAGTCATACCTTTTTTGTGTATAATGGAACGGGAGCCAATGTGCTGTCAGTACAACAGTTGCTAAGGTCATGGGAAGCTGTTGTGACCCCGCATTCGGCCCACCTGAATGAAGATGAAGCCGGCGCCCCGGAAAAGTTCACCGGTGGGAAACTATTGACTGTGCATGTCGAAAACGGCAAAATCAGGCCCGAAGATGTAAGTCCTTTTTTAAACAGCATTGGATTTCAGCACCATGTTCAGCCCCGGCTGATCAGCATTTCGCAGGCAACTGAGCTGGGCACGCTTTACACAACAGAAGAGATCAGTACGCTGGCCGAATTTGCCCATGCCAATGGCATGTACTTGCATATGGATGGTGCCCGGCTGGCCAATGCAGCCGTTGCCATGAATTGTAGTTTTCGCGAACTGACCACTGAACTGGGTGTGGACGTGCTGTCGTTTGGCGGGACCAAAAACGGCCTCATGTTTGGCGAAGCAGTCGTGTTCCTGAACAAAGCGCTCGCCGAAGGCTTTGCCTACAACCGCAAACAGGGCATGCAGCTGGCCAGCAAGATGCGCTTTATCACAGCCCAGTTTATTGCCTATCTCGAAAACGATTTATGGAAACGCAATGCATCCAACGCCAACAATATGGCTGCTTTATTGGCCAAAAAGCTAAGCACCCTGAGCGGAATTAAGCTTAGCAGACCCGTTGAGGCCAACGGGGTTTTTGTAATTCTTCCAGCAGCCCTGATCCCCAAACTCCAGCAGGAATATTTCTTTCACGTGTGGGACGAAAGCACCAATGAGGTAAGGCTTATGTGCTCATTCGATACCACTACAGATGATGTTGAAGGCTTTGTGTGGGCAGCCCGGCAACTGCTCTGATTTGCCCGGTATACAGCTGATACTCGCCGCAAGGCCTCAATGCCTGGCCTGAATAATGGCTGAACTCCTATCGATATGATTCTATTGCACAAAGCATGATTTGAATCAGCATTCAAATCATGCTTTGTTTTACAAATGGCAGCAACAAAGGCTGCCATTGCGGTCAGTCTGAACACTATGCCAGTTTCAGGCGAATTTCGTTGAGCATAAGCTCAGTCATGCTGTCGAGCTTGTGCTGGTCGTTGAGTCCCCAGTCCTTGCGGGCCACGGAGTCATCGATGCTTGCGGGCCAGGAGTCAGCAATTGCCTGCCTGAAATCAGGTTTGTAGGTGATTTCGAACGAGGGCATGTGTTTTCTGATTGCGGCTGCCACCTCTTTGGGTGTAAAGCTCATGCCACCAACATTGTAGCTTGAACGCAGCGAAAGATTTTCCGGTGCGGCTTCCATCAGGTCGATGGTGGCTTTGATGGCATCGGACATAAACATCATTGGCAAGGCGGTGTTTTCGCTCAGGAAGCAATCGTAGCTGCCATGGCGGATGGCTTCATAATAAATTTCCACCGCATAATCCGTTGTGCCGCCGCCGGCTTCCGTTTTATAGCTGATCAGTCCGGGATAGCGCAGGCTGCGATAGTCAACGCCGTAACGTTTGTGATAATACTCTCCCCAACGCTCACCGGCAAGTTTGCTTATGCCATACACGGTGTTGGGTTCCATCACGGTCAGCTGAGGGGTGTTGTAACGGGGCGTTGTGGGGCCAAAAACCGCGATGGAGCTGGGCCAGAACAGTTTTTTGGCATCAGTTTCACGGGCAAGCTCAAGGGTGTTCATCAATGCTTTCATATTGATTTCCCACGCTTTTTGCGGGATTTTTTCGGCATTGCCACTCAGCACAGCAGCCAGGTTATACACCTGGGTGATTTTGTTTCTGACCACAAAATGCACCAGGTTGCTGTAGTCAAGCACATCGAGAATATCGAAAGGGCCGCTTTCGACGATGTCGGTAGCCGCTTGTTTAATGTCGGTGGCAAACACGTTTTCGTTGCCATAAATCCTGCGCAGTTCGAGGGTCAGTTCCGAACCAATCTGTCCTGAACATCCGATAACCAGAATACGTTCCATTTTTTGGTGTTATTTATTTAACAATTAATCGGCAAATGTAAGAACTTTGGCGCAACGCATCTCACCCCGGGGCGACAGGCCTGAAATTTTTGTTTCTTTGCAATGTTTTTCAGCCCATTGAATCATGACACACACCATTGCAGCGCAGAAGCTATTCCTTTACAACACCCTCAGCCGCAAAAAAGAGCTGTTCGAACCACTTAACCCGCCCCATGTAGGCATGTATGTGTGCGGACCTACCGTGTATGGTGACGCCCATCTTGGGCATGCCCGGCCTGCCATTACTTTCGACCTTGTGTACCGCTATCTCACACACCTTGGTTACAAGGTGAGGTATGTGCGCAATATCACCGATGTGGGTCACCTCGAAAATGATGCCGATGAAGGCGAGGATAAAATTGCCCGAAAGGCACGCCTCGAATCGCTTGAGCCAATGGAGATTGTGCATTATTATACCGAACGGTATCACCACAATGTGGCCCAACTCAATGTGCTGAGTCCTTCGATCGAACCCCATGCCTCGGGACATATTATTGAGCAGATCGCCATGGTTGACAAGATCCTGAAAGCAGGATTTGCCTACGAAGTAAACGGGTCGGTTTATTTTGATGTGGAGAAATATCACCGTCAGCACCATTATGGCATCCTGAGTGGACGTAAGATTGAAGACCTCATCAGCAACACGCGTGATCTGGCCGGACAATCGGAAAAACGTTCGGGACTCGACTTTGCAATCTGGAAGAAAGCCGAACCCGCGCACATCATGCGCTGGCCTTCACCCTGGAGCGATGGCTTCCCGGGATGGCATATGGAATGCTCGGCCATGGGATGCAAATACCTCGGAACTGAATTTGACATTCACGGCGGAGGAATGGACCTGCTTTTTCCCCACCACGAATCAGAAATAGCCCAGTCGACAGTGGCCAATGGCAGGGCTCCCGTGCGCTATTGGATGCACAACAATATGATTACCCTGAACGGACAAAAGATGGGTAAATCCCTGGGTAATGCCATGTCGCTCGATGATTTTTTTGCCGGAAACCACCCCTTGCTCGAAAGGGCCTACGGACCGATGACCATCCGGTTTTTCATCCTGCAGGCCCAGTACCGCAGCACCCTCGATTTCTCGAATGAAGCCTTGCAGGCCGCCGAAAAGGGCATGAAAAAACTGCTTGTTGCCACCGAAACCCTGAAAAAACTTCAGCCTACACCCAATGTGCCGGATCTTGGTGTAAGCAACATCGAAACGGCTTGCTACGAAGCAATGAACGATGATTTCAACAGCCCTGTGGCCATTGCGAGCCTTTTCGAAGCCGTCAGGGTCGTCAATTCGGTAAACGATGGACATGCGCAGATCAATGCCGCCGAATTAAGCCAGCTAACCGCCCTCATGCAGGCCTTTGTGTTCGATATCATGGGACTGCTTCCGGAAGAAGCCGGCAGTGACCACAACCTGATCGACGGCTTGATGCAGACCATTATCCTGCTTCGGCAGGACGCCAGGGCCCGCAAGGATTATGCAACCAGCGACCTCATCCGCGACAGGCTCAAAGAAGCTGGTATTGAATTAAAAGACGGGAAAGAAGGCACCAGCTGGTCGCAGCTTTAAGCTCAGGCTTGTCGGTTCTGACAATGCAGGATGATGATGTCGTAAAGGTTTGACTTGCTGATGGGTTTGATGATGTAATCGTTGCAACCCGCACTGATGGCTGCTTTGATGTCTTCCTGCTGCGAATAGGCGCTTTGCGCAATCACCGGCAGGTGCTGATCAAGAGTCCGGATAAGTTTGGTTGCCCTGATACCATCCATAACCGGCATTTTAATGTCCATCAGGACAAGGTCATATTCCGTATGCTTCACCATTTCAACAGCTTCGCTTCCGGTAAAAGCCCTGTCGATGCGCTTAACGCGTGGCGATAGCATAGAGGCTACGAGTTCGAAATTATCGTTTTCATCTTCAGCAATGAGGATGCAAATGTCTTTCAGAAAGCCAGGGCCATCGGACCATTCCTGTTTTGCTACGGGATCACCTATTGTGTTAGCTTCTATCAATGGAATGTCGAAAAAGAAGGTTGATCCCTGACCTTCGGTGGAGGTGAGACCGATGTTACCACCCATCAGTTCAACCAGTCCTTTGGCAATACTCAGGCCCAAACCATTCCCCCGTATTGCCTTCATCTGGGCATGGGTGCTGCGGAAAAACCGGTTGAAGATGAAGGCCTGCTCGTTTTCGGGAATTCCCATGCCGGTATCCGTTACATAACAATGGAGGCGACCATGTTCAACCTTACCGCCAAAATCAATGTGTCCAAACTGGGTGTATTTGATGGCATTGCCGATGAATCCTGACAATACCTGCCTTATTTTTGCCTTATCGCCAACAATCATTTTTGGGAGATGCAGCGAAATTTGTGGTTTTGAAAGTACGAGGCCCACCCTTTCCGCATCCGGATTGAAAGTCATGTAGAGGTCTTCAAACAGGCGTCTGGGATTAAATTCATTCTTTTCAACCGGAATTTTCTCCGAATCGAGACGTGAAACAACCAGCACATCATCGATAATCCGCAACAGCTGTTCCGAATTGGAATTGATGGTTTCAACAAACTGCCGTTTCTGCGTGTCGCTATAGTCTTCAAACAGCAAGTCGGCAAAGCCGACAATGGCATTCAGGGGTGTACGGATTTCGTGCGACAGGTTATTCAGGAAAGAGGTTTTCAGCTTATCACTCTCCTCGGCTTTCTCCTTGGCTTCATACAGTTCATGCTCCATCCTTGTGCGACTGGTGATGTCGAGCATCATGCCGATCATGCCGCCGATCTTATGCTGTGTATCAGGGAATGGCGATTTGGTGATGATGACATTGCGTGTTTCGCCGTTTTTCAGGGTGATCTCCCGTTCAAGCACCTGATGCTGGTCGAGGCCTTCGAGAATGCGGCGGTCCGACTCATAATTCCTTGCTGCATCCGACAAGGGATCGATATCGAAGATACTTTTGCCGATGATGTCTTCGTCGTCCAGCATATAGTATGCCTTGAAGGCCTTGTTCACACCAAGGTATATGCCTTTTGTATCCATATAAAACAACGGATTTGGCACAGAGTCGAGCAATGTTTCAATAAACCTGCTTTTTTGTTCCAGTTCCACTTCCGACTTTTTGCGTGCGGTGATATCGCGCACGATCACCAGCACTTCATCTGTGCCACTTGGGACCATACGGGCATCAAACCAATGCTCCTGATCACCGATCATCAGGCTGTATTCATATTGCAGCAACTGACCACTTTCGAGACAATATGCGATGTTGGTTTTTGTCATCCCGGCAAGTTCCGGCGTCATCACATCTGCCACATCTTTGCCAACAAACTTCTCTGGTTCAAGGGCCAGCAAATCAGGGGCTTTGGCGATACAGTCGATAAAGTGGCTTCCGCGGTCGAACCTGAAGATAATGTCGGGTATGGCCGAAATAATGGCCTTGTTGCGCGCTTCGGTAGCAACAAGCGATTCTTCCGTGCGTACCTGGTTGGTGATGTCTTTCGAAATTGACAGTATTCCCTGCTTGCCATCGGCCATCTTGATTGTGGTCTCAATTAATTGGGCAATGATGATGTTTCCGTTTTTGGTTTTTCCCCTGATGGTCGATTCCAGCACCTTGTTTTTGATGATTGTTTCAATATTGGACGAAACATCCGGTTTATTTTCGTCCAAGGCCAGTATTTCTACTGATTGACCGATTAATTCTTCGCGTTGATAGCCATACTGCTCACAGAGTGTTTTGTTCACATCGAGTATCAGTCCGGATGAATCTTCCAGTAAAATACCGATTGGAGAAGCATCGAACAGCAGGCGGTAGCGTTTTTCGCTTTCGCTGAGTTTTAACTGGGCGATCACCCTGTCGGTAACATCGCGTCCAACGCCAATGATAGCGGTTATTTTTCCTGATTCATCCACAATGGCAGTGTCTGACCAACCCAGCCAGCGCATGCCGTTTTCGGTTATTACGCGCTGTTCCAGATAACATGCATGTGGTGGCACCTCGAGCAATTTCATTGCTTCCCTTGTCGACTGGCGGTCCTCTTCAAAAATAAGGGGTGTAAAAGATTGTCCGATCAGTTCGCTCTCCTGTTTGTTGAACAATTTGCAGTAAGAGGGACTTACATACACAAATTTTCCTTCATGGTCCACCTTCACCACAAGGTCGTTCTGGTGGGTAACCAGCATCCGGTATTTTTCTTCGTTTTCCCTCAGTGCCTTGTCAGCCTTGCGCCGTTCCGAAATGTCCTGTGCAATAGCAATTACCGCTTCGTTGCCAAAATAGGATGTGCGATACAGTTGCACCTCCTTGGGAAATATCGCCCCATCATTTTTTATCCCCCAAAATTCAAAAGTCTGCGGTGAACCATTGAAGGCCTCAACGAATTTTTCCCTTACCATGTCGAGGTCATTCATGCCCGGTGCCGAGAGAAAATCAGGTTGTTTGCCCAGAAATTCTTCGCGGCTGTATCCATACATGGCTATTGCACCTTCATTCACATCGATAAACCTTCCGGCCTTGTCCTGGATATAGATGGCATTGGCAATGCTGTTGAACAGGCCTTTGTAACTTTCAACGCTTTTCATCAGATCGATGCGTGCCTTGCGCTCTTTTCGCTGATCCCTGAACACCAGCACCACACCTGAAATCTCGTTTTTCTGGTTGATGATAGGGGCGCCCGAATCAGCGATGGGTATCCTGAGGCCTTTTTTTGTTATCAGGACAGTGTGGTTTGCCAATTCAACATTATTGCCACTTTCAAGCACCTTTTCGACCGGGTTTTCCACCTTTTCACCCGTGGTTTCGTTCACGATCCTGAACACATTTTCGAGGGGTTGATAGCGGGCCTCTGATTCAGTAAAGCCGGTCAGTTCTTCCGCAATCCGGTTCATCTGCCTTATGTTTCCCAGGCGATCGGTGGTGATGACCGCATCGCCAATGCTGTAGAAGGTTGTCCGGAAGAGTTCCTCGTTTTCAGATACCTGGTTAAATAAATGCCTGTTTAATTCCTGATCCTGCAATATCTTACCAATCAGCACGGTGACGATGGGATAAGCGCCAATAACCGTCATTCCGACCAACTGCAAGGTGTCGGACCTGAAGTTGGAAGGGAGGGTAAGGATGAGCGACAACATCGCAATATGGACCAATATTCCCATTAGATACAGCTTGCCGGCACTGACTTTTTTTCCGGGGGCGTTTTTCTTCCAGACAAGGTAAAAAACATACCCAATGACAAGTGAAGCAGTGATGACTGAAATGCCCATGGTGGTTCCGATTCCACCGATGTAAAATCGGTACATGACGGCAAATAAGGCGGTGATGATCCCGGTGACCGGACCGAAATAGAGGGTGGCAAGGCTGATTACAATCGAACGTCCATCGAAAATGAGGCCTTCGAATAACCTGATCGGATACATCATGCCGATGATCACAGCAAGGCCAAACAGGATACCCTGAAGCAGTTTCCCGCTCCACAGATCGCGTTTCCATCGGTTATCGACAAAGCCTGACAGCACACTGATCGAAACCAGAACAGCCAGATTATAGAGTAAATCGATCCGAATCATACACAAAATTAACCATTTATACATGCAACCTAAAAAGTTACCATCGGAAAAATACTAAAAATAGATTTCCGACATGATGCTGTTCAGGTTCACTCCTCCCCGAATCAGGATATCCCTTACCTCAACAACCATTTCAGCACTGCCACACAAATAGTACTGTACCGGCGGAAAACGGGTCTGACCGGCAAGCCAGGCCGTCAGTCGGCCATGAACCACCCCATCTGCTTTTTCCTGTGAACAGCAGCGAACATACCGATCGCCAAAGAAAGAAACCATTTCATCGTCAAAATAGAAATTAGCCAGCCTTCGGCTGCCGTGTATCAGCCAGTTCTGTGCCCCAAGTCCCGATCTCATCATGGCACGGTAGGGAGCAATCCCGGTTCCGGCAGCAATCCACCAGGCTGGTTTGTTGTCGCCCAGAAAAGCGCCAAACGGAGCCGAAACAAACAATTGATCGCCTGGTAGCAGACGGGCTAACTTTGGTGTCAGCAGTCCGTCCGGTTTGATGTTGAACAATATGCTGATTTCGCCCTCATCAGCGCCACTGCAAACGCTGTAAAGCCTGGGTGGAATGTTACGGTCGGTAGTGACGGCCACCACCTGACCCGGAAGAAAAGGGTGGGTGCGCTCAAATGATAACACAAACGCATCAGCAGCAACGGATTTGATGCTGCTTACCCATGCTGATGCAAGGGTGATGTTCCTGAGAAAACCCTTCAGACCAGTATCCATGATTGGTTGTTGTTCAGGCAAAGTTAACTTTTTGAAGAAATGTTGTCCAGGTTGTGTCCGAATTATTTATAACAACAGGGCGTTTTCATTGAAGGATTCCGTAAATTGCTGAACAATTTGATCACCTTGCGGTTGTTAATTTACATAAGTCATGAAACCCAAAGCTATGGATAAATCCGCCCAAAACACCTTTGCCCTGCATCCTTTGCTTAAACAGCGATGGAGTCCCAGGGCGTTTAGCAGCACAGATATTGAACCCGAAAAAATCAGGCAGATGCTTGAAGCTGCCCGTTGGTCGCCTTCCTCATCGAACGAACAACCATGGAGGTTCATCCTTGGTTTTAAAGGTGATGAAACCCATCAGAAAATATTCAGTACACTGGTTGAATTCAACCAGTTATGGGCAAATACTGCCCCTTTGCTTATGCTGGCCATCGGCAATACCATGAGCCAAAAAAAGCCTGACCAAGCCAATCCGGCTTACAAATATGACGTCGGGCAAGCCGTTGCCCACCTGACATTTCAGGCGATGTCGGACGGACTCTTTGTGCATCAGATGGGTGGTTTTGACACCAAAAAGGCAGCCTTGCTTCTGGAAGTTCCATTTGGTTTCGAAGTGTTAACGGCACTGGCCGTTGGATATATCGGCGATCCTGAAGTGTTACATCCAAACCTGAAAAAATCAGAGATTGCCCCTCGTGAGCGAAGACCACTCGATGAGCTTGTTTTTGGAAAAGCCTTCGGAGAAACACTTTCGCTGGTCAAACCTTAGCATTTTAAGGCCAAATTCCCGACTTGAAACAGTTTTGTTTCATCCATTAACATTGTGGGTGATTGATTGAAGCGCAGCAGCTTGTAAATTCAGAATAGATAAATATTTCTGTTGACACTGCCGGGCTTTGTCAGGTCCGTATTATCTTTGTGCCAATAATTTGCATGATGATGTTACAATCAATCATTTCAAACCTCTACCATAACAATGGCAAAGGCCTCTTTGCCTGCTGGATTTGTTGATCCAATCAGCTCGTCTTTCGCCAGCTTTATTGGCATTTCTGTTTTGTTTTCATATTGTTAATAAATTCATATTTAGGCAATTGAATGAAAGGATTGGTGTTCGACATCCGCAGTTTTTCGGTTCACGACGGACCCGGTATCAGGACCACGGTTTTCCTGAAAGGATGCCCTTTGCAGTGTCATTGGTGTCACAATCCGGAAAGCCGCCTGATGGAAACCACCACGGTATCGCGCACCCATAAGCTGGGTGAAGCCTGTGTGGAACTCTCCGAAAATATCGGGAAATTGATGTCAGTTGAAGAAGTCATCGGGCGCGTTGCTGCCGATGCCCCGTTTTTTGAAGAGTCTGGGGGCGGATTAACCATTTCGGGAGGCGAACCCCTTATGCAAGCTGTTTTCACAAAGGAATTGCTGGAGGAAGCACAGGCACGCGGTATTGCCACTGCCGTTGATACCAGTGGGTTTGCTTCGAGAGAGAGCATTGAAATGGTGCTTCCGCACACCCGCTTATTTCTTTACGATCTCAAGCTGGCCGACACTGCACGACACCTCCATTACACCGGCAAACCCAATGCCCTGATTCTTGATAACCTGCGGTGGTTGTCAGCCCATGAGGCCACGCTGATCATCCGGATTCCACTGGTCGAAGGCATCACCGACACCGAAGAAAACCTCAGCGGACTGCGCACCATACTTGCTTCACTCAAAGGAGTCATCCGAATCGACTTGCTACCCTACCACCATACCGCCCGGCATAAATATGACCGTATGTCAATGTATTTTCCTTTAGAGGGCATGAATGCCTACGACAGAAATAAAGCCGAACACATTAAATCCACCTTTCTTCACCTTGCTCCAATCGTCAGCGTTGACGGCTGACCTTAAACACGATCATACCCATGAACCAAAGAATACAAAAACTCCGCCAGCAAAGCCTTGACGCCATTAACACCCTTTCGGCCGAGCGGGCCATGCTTATGACTGGCTATTATCAGGATAATGCGTCTGCGAGCGAGTCAGTTGTTGTTACACGTGCAAGGGCTTTTGCCCACCTGATGCAGCATAAAAGCATTTGCATCCTCGAGGATGAAATAATTGTTGGTGAACGTGGCCCGGCGCCTAAGGCAAGCCCGACCTATCCGGAAATTTCGCTGCATTCGCTGCAGGATCTTGAAATTCTTAATAGTCGTCCCAAGGTCTCTTTCAAGGTCGATGCAGCCACAAAGAAGGCATATGAGGAGGTTATTATTCCATTTTGGACCGGCAAAACGCAACGCGACAAGGTTTTCGGGGCCATGATTCCCGAGTGGAAAGAAGCCTATGCAGCAGGCCTGTTCACTGAGTTTCAGGAGCAACGTGCTCCCGGACACACCGTTGGCGGACCATCGCTGTTTCGAAAGGGCATGATTGATTTGCTTGCTGAAATTGAAGCAGGTCGCAAACAGCACCTCCATTCGCCTGCTGCCCTGGCACAGCTTGAAGCCATGGCCATCAGCGCGCAGGCCATCATTGATTTTGCCAACCGGCACGCGCAAGCCCTGGAGGCACTGCTGATGAAAGAAAAGAACCAGCAGCGGATTGATGAACTGCTCCAAATGATTCAGGTTTGCCGCAGGGTACCGGCCAACGCTCCTCAAAACCTGCATGAGGCGCTTCAGCATTATTGGTTTATCCATGTAGGTGTTATAACCGAACTGAACCCATGGGATGCGTTTAACCCGGGCCGACTCGACCAGCACCTGCTTCCTTTTTACAGAAACGACCTCGCAACAGGTAGGCTCACCAAAGACGAGGCCATTGAGCTGTTGCAGGCCTTCTGGATAAAATTTAACAACCACCCTTCGCCGCCCAAAATGGGGGTTACCGCGCTCGAAAGCAACACCTATACCGACTTTGCACTGATCAACCTCGGAGGTTTGTGCGAAGACGGAGCCGATGGCGTGAATGAGCTTAGCTATGTGTTACTCGATGTGATTGAGGAGATGCGTTTGCTCCAACCCAGCTCAATGGTACAGATCAGCAGGAAAAACCCGGATAGCTTCGTAAAAAGGGCCGTTCGCATCACCAAAACCGGCTTTGGCCAGCCGTCGTTTTTCAATACCGATGCCATCATTCAGCAGTTGCTGAGCCAGGGAAAATCAATTGCAGATGCACGCAATGGCGGGGCCAGCGGCTGTGTTGAAACAGGCGCTTTTGGCACCGAAGCCTATACGCTTTCGGGCTACTTTAACCTCACCAAAGTACTCGAAATATGCCTGCACAACGGCATTGATCCCCGCACGGGAAAACAAATCGGACTAAAAACCGGTAAGCTGAGTGATTTCACCGGCTTTCAGGCGTTCTACAAGGCTTACGAATCACAGCTTCAGTATTTTATTGATTTGAAAATTCAGGGCAACAATGCCATCGAGGAATTGTTTGCCAGCCAAATGCCTGTGCCGTTTTTGTCGCTCTTCATTGCAGGTTGCATCGACAGCGCAAAAGATTACAACGCCGGTGGTGCCCGCTATAATACCAGCTATGTGCAGGGTGTTGGCCTGGGGAGCCTGACCGATAGCTTAACAGCGATTCGGAAATGGGTTTTCGAAACAGGTTTGGTTTCACCAGATCAGCTGATGTCAGCTTTGGAGACCAACTTTTCCGGTCAGCTGGGTTTGCGCCATGACCTTGTCTATAACAGTCCGAAATGGGGAAATAACGATGATGAGGCCGACAGGCATGCCGTGATGGTGTTCAACAGTTTTTACACTGCCGTGAACGGGCGGCCCACGGCCCGGGGCGGCATTTTCCGCATCAATATGTTGCCCACCACATCACATGTGTATTTTGGCAGCGTGATCGGGGCTTTGCCCGATGGAAGGCTTGCCGGCGAGCCACTGAGTGAAGGCATCAGTCCGGTCCAGGGCGCCGACCAGCATGGGCCTGTTGCAGTATTGCTTTCAGCGGCAAAAATCGACCACATCAAAACAGGAGGCACCTTGTTGAATCAGAAGTTTGATCCGGGATTTTTCGATTCGGAAGAAGCCCTCGACAAGCTGGTGGCGCTTATCCGCACCTATTTCAGGCTCGATGGCCATCATATACAGTTCAATGTGGTGCGGGCTGAAACCCTTCGTAAAGCCCAAAAGAACCCCGAACAATATCGTGACCTGATTGTCAGGGTAGCCGGATATTCCGATTATTTCAACGACCTGGGCGACCCGCTGCAGGAAGAAATTATCCGCCGCACTGCACACGGACAATCCTGAAAGCTGTCCATTAGCGGCATAAAACACACCGGCCTGACACTAATTATTAAGATGTCAGGCCGGAAAATGTCAGTGAGATGATGCTTTCAGCTTAGGAACATCCGCCGGCAACTTTCTTCTTCTTTCCCTGAGGTTTTGGTTTAGGCAGCGATGCAGATGGTGCATCAGCTGGTGCTGATGTGGTTAGCGCTCCTCCGCCAAGTGCCTGGCTGGCTCCCATACGGAAATCGTAACGGGCAAGCTCATCGTCTGGACTTGTATTGGCAGGGTGTTGTGGGTTCATGATGGTTTCGGCCCAGTAGTTGAGGCCACCCCTGAGTACATAATTGTTCAGATAACCCAATTGACGCACAAGCATCCATGCTTCGTTGGCATGTGTGGTTCCGTTGGCATAGAACACATTGGTCATCACATCCTGGTGCAAAATGTCAGTATATTCCGGCGACAGGATATTGTCAATCGGAATGTTAATGGCGCCAGGAAGGCTAAACTTTTCGAACTCACTCTGTGGGCGCACATCGATGAGCTGCAGGCTTGGGTTTTTCTCCACAATCATCTGGGCAATCATATCCGGTTCGAGGTATTGGTTGCCGTTTTTCAGTTCATTGAGGATCTGATTCGGAGTCAGTTTAAAGGGTGTGGTGGTGTTTTTAGGCACCGCAGCAATAATGAATCCAAGTATCAGGATTACCGCTGCTGTAATTACCCTTGGAGTATAGGTGATCTTATTCATTGTTTGCACATTTATTTTGTTCAAGATATATTCAGATGATTAATATTCTTCGCGGGGGAACTTTTTCTCAGCCCATTCCCCAACCCAAAACATGGCTACTGCGGCCAGGATCACAAACAAAGCGGTGATGCCTTCGGTAAGTCCGAAGAATTCGGAGATGCGCGGATATCCCATGAAATTGGCCATATAGAGGTCTTCCCACAATGGAAAACCTTCGGCAAAGATGAAAACACCAATGAACAAGCCACCGATAAACATCCAGGCATCCAGCTTTCCGATGGCAGCGCCACAGAAACTTGTGCCCGGACAGAAGCCGCCGGCGATAAATCCTACTCCCATGATCACACCACCCAGGATGGCGGAAGTGAGGTAAGTTTCATTGACATACACCAGGTTCAGGTCGACCCAGCCAAATAGGCTGAAGAACAACAATCCCAGCATGGCTGTGATGGCTCCTGTGAAAAAAACCTTCAACACAACGGTGTCGTAACCGTAAAACATACCGGCAAGCTTGCGGCTCGATGAAAAACCTGCCTGCTCCAGCACAAACCCAAATCCTATTCCGATGAAAAACGCCAACAACAAATTGGTGTTTTCCGAAATGATTTCATTGACAACTAATGGTCCCATGATATTTTATTGTTAAATATTGTAATTCAATTTGTTAAATCCAGTTCTTCCTGAAGAAATAGGCAAATGCGAAAGCGGTACCAAAGATGGCTGCCATTGAAATAAAGCCGCCAAGCGACAGTACTGCCATGCCGCTGAGGGCAGAGCCACTTGTACATCCGCGTCCAAACTGCGAGCCAATGCCAAAGAGGATACCTCCTGCAAGGGCAAATGCAAGCCTGCGTTTTGAGGTGATTTTCGGACTGTGCTCAACACGCCAGGTCAACCGACGCGAAATGGCACCAGAAACAAAACCGCCTACAATAACACCCAACATTTCATAAACAAGCCAGTTGTTGAGCGGATTGCCTTTGTGTGAATCACCGAATTTCTTATAAAAAGGGGCTGATTCCGCATGCCCGGGGGCAATCGTTTCAACGCCGGCTACGATGGCACTTTTTACGGCACCACTGGCGCCCAGCCCGCGACCGGAAATAACATTGGAGGCCAAAACCACTAAACCCAGCAGCACACCTGCCAGATAAGGATTCATGTACCGCGTTTTTTTACTCATTGTTTCCATGTGATTAAATATTGAATAAACTTTTCGTTGTGTATATACTGAAAATTGTTGTCGGCTTAATAAAGCCACCGGCTCACTTGTCCGGCATAGGCAATGATGAACCTGAATACAATGCCGCCAAAGAGTACCAAAATCGGAGCAATCATGGCCGGCAGTTTAAATCCCTTTAGTTCAAGTGTTTCGAGCAATGCCGGAACAGCAAGTCCGAGGGTGACGACAAACAACCAGAATGGGGTTGTGTAGGGTCCGCCAAGGAACAAAGATGCTGCATCAATGTGAACCTGGGTGCTGGCCAGAAATCCCATAAACATATGGATGATCAGGAACATTTCGATGCCGATGAGCATCAGGTCGATGCGGGCAAATGCCAGGCGTTCGTGGTGCGATTTGCTCATCAGCAGTATGGCGGCAGCTCCTGTCGACAATCCCGAAGCAAGGAACAAGGGCCCCAGAATGGAGGTATTCCAAAGCGGACGTGCGTTGAATGCTGAGAACAAAATCCCGGTGTAAACACCCAAAATCAGTGAAGAAATCAGCAATACCCACGACAGGGTTTTCAGGTTCTTCCTGAAAAAGGCATCCAGTTCATCGATGAATTCATATTTCCATTTCCAGTTGGGGAATATCTCTTTGATGTTAAGCGCACACCAGATAACAGATATGGGTGTTACAACCATCAGTGTCCAGGCACCCCACGACATGGGCGATTGAAGCCTGATGGTGGTATACAGGCGCCAGAAATACAGTTTGTGGTTCAGGTCGAGAAACAGCGCCATCAAGCCCACAACAAGGATGATGGGGGTGATAAATGGCGCAATCTTAACTGCTGTAGGGTATTCTTTTTCTTTACCCAGGATGGTATACAAGGCAGCAAAAAACAAAATTCCTGCGGCCAATCCACCAAGGAAAAGATAAAGCGGAATGTGCCAGTGCCAGATGTGCAACTGAGGATCAATCAGGTGGTTCATCCTGCCGCTTACAATAAGTTCTTCTTTCATGGTTTGGTATTTCTTAACGGATTATTGCGTTTCATTAAATTTTCCGGTATTTTCTGTGTTGCTTAGATGAGAAAATACAGTTGAGGCCTTGTTCCGGCTTCCGGAATCAATGTTTTCCATTTGCGTTTTTTCAGCACTACCGACACATCGCTGTTCGGATCGTCGAGGTCGCCGAAATAGAGGCACTTGGTCGGGCACACACTCACGCAGGCCGGCTTGAGCCCCTTGTCGACGCGGTGAATGCAGAAGGTGCATTTGTCCACATAGCCATCGGGGTGTGGGTAACGGGCATCGTAAGGGCAGGAAGCAATGCAGGCACCACATCCGATGCACCTGTCGTGCTCAACGAGCACAATGCCACCTTCGGCAAACTGGCTGGCGCCCGTTGGGCAGCAACGCACGCAAGGTGCGTTTTCGCAATGGTTGCACCTTTCCGAACGAATCTCAATTTCGAGCTGGGGATAGGTGCCGTCGGTAACTTCAGTCACCCAATCGCGGCAATAACCGATCGGAACATTGTTTTCGGTTTGGCAGGCTACCACACAGTCGGAGCAGCCCACACATTTTTTTGTATCAACAGCCATTGCGTATCTCATGCTTTAGCCTCCTTTTCGTCGAATTCAGTTACAAAAGTTACAAAATTGCTTCTCATTCCGGTTCCACCCATTGCCGGGTCAACCTTCACATTGGTGATCATTTCGGTGTCGTTCACCCCACGGCCAAAAGCCCTGCTGAGTTTTTTGTTGTCGTGGCCGAAACCATGCACCATATACACACTATCCCAACGGATGCGTTCCGTAACCCTAACCTTGATGGCAAATGTTGACAGCACATCGTCCTGGTTCCTCAGCTTGATGTATTGTCCGGCTTTCAGTCCCCAGAGCTTAGCCACCTTTGGGTTCACCCAAATCACATTTTCGTCCATCAGGTCGGTGAGGTTGGGGTTGTTGGCCGTGCGGCTGAAGGTATGCATTGGGGCGCGACCATAAATCAGGCGGTAATAGCCTGAAGGCGGTTCTTCGTGTGCCGTGTAAACAGGCATCGGCGGAAGACCTTCAGCTTCCATATCGGATGAGTATAATTCAATTTTACCGCTGTTGGTGTTGAAGCTGATATCTTGGCCTTCGGTGAAGTACAAATCGTCAAATTCGCGGGGGAACTTTTTAACCCCAATGCGTTTCATTTCCTCAAGCGAAGTACCTACTTGCTGCAGCTGCCAGTCGAGCATTTCTTCAATGTCTTTCCAGGGATAAAAGGCTTCCAGCCCCAGCTTGATGCCAAGTTCACGGGCAATCCAGTCGGCTGGTTTGGTGTTGTATTTTGGCTCGGCAGCCGGTACGCGCACCGCAATATTCGGCTCGCGGTGACCCGATTTCCTGATCATATCGTAGCGTTCGAGGTAAGTGCATTCGGGCAGGATCACGTCGGCATAACCGGTGATTTCCATGGGCATGGTGTCGACAACAACCAGAAATTCGAGTGCATCAAGCGCCTTAAGCGTATTGGCCTGGTTAGGTAAGGAAGCCAGCAGATTGGTTCCGTTCACAATCCATGCCTTGAAGTTGAAGGTGTTTCCTTCGGATGGGATGGTTGCATCGACCATGCCGTTGCTGACCACTTCGTTGGCCAGGTTATATTTGCCGGCATAGGACTCGCGGGGCGTTCTTGCAGGTTTTGGGAAAGCCGGGAACGGGAACTCCGGAACATGTGCCTTTTCGGGATTGTAGAATCCGCCGCGGCGGCCCCATGATCCCAACAATGCATTCAATATAGCCACTGCCCTGAGGCGTTGTGTGTCGTCGCCATACCAGGTCACATGCCTGCCGGGATGAATGATCACCGAGGGTGAAGCATCATGCATTTCTTTTGCAGTGCGGCGGATCATGTTCGGATCGAGGGTGGTGATGCCATAGGCCCATTCAGGGGTGAATGGTTTCACATGGGCTTTGAGCTGTTCGAAACCAACGGTGTGTCTTTCAACATATTCTTTGTCGTACCAGCCATTTTCAATTAAAACATTCATCCATGCCAAAAGCAGGGCCATGTCGGTGGCAGGCTTGATCGGCAGCCAGAATTTGGATTTGCTTGCAGCGGTGGAATACCTTGGGTCAACCGTGATGATGCTTGCTCCTTTGTCGATGGCATCCGACATTTCCTGGATCTGTCCATTGTGCATATTCTCTCCGATATGCGAACCTATCAGCACCAGGCATTTGGTGTCGCGGATATCGGTACGTTCGGGCGAATAAATGATGTCGCCAAAGGTGGCCAAAAATGCCACTTCGCGTGGTCCGCGGCATTGGGCAAACGAGGGTGCTGTGATGGATTGTGAGCCAAAGGCCTTGAGCATATGGCCAAAGTGCGAACCGCCTGAACCGTGGGTGAACAGGGCTATCGTCTCCGGACCATATTGTACACCAATCTCTTTGAAGCGTTTGGCGACCAGGTCGAGCGCTTCGTCCCAGCTGGCTTCACGGAAAGTATCCTGTCCGTCGACGGTGGTTCTGATAAGGGGCGTTTTCAGCCGGTCCTCATCAGCATACATACCTACACCTCCAGTGCCCCGCGGGCACAGGCGGCCGTTGCAATGCGGATCGTCGTCGTTACCAATGATTTTCTTGATGTTCCCGGCTTGATCCTTGTACACCCAACCTGCACATTGCCAAAAGCAGATCTCACAGTATGTAGGTGTACGTGTGGGCTCGACACCACCGGTAAGGCTGTTGAGTAAGGTTGAAGCGGCTGTCCATTTCATGGATGAGCCGGCCAAAGCCAGCCCGCCTGCGCCAAGCGCCGAAACTTTAATAAACTGTCTGCGTGTTGTTCTCATGTTGACCCTTTTATTTCTTTACACATCTAAACATCTATATGTTTCAAAGTGTGTGCGGCAAAATTAAGATTTTTGCATTTATGAGTAGCAAGGTAAAACGAAAAAACACAGGTTTAACAGGTTGATAAACAACTTTTTGGCCTGCTTTTAATTTGGAATGAATCTAAATAAGTCTGCAGTTTACTGAGCAATGGAAAGTTACATTGGTTATTTAGAATTGCTATAAATTACAACTTTTTTTACTGCCATGAATTAGGGTGTATTCATGGCTTGTTTCGGATGACATTGCTTTCCCGGAGCAGAAGAAAACACCGATGTCCGGCAAGGTTCTGACTAAAGCCAAAACCGATTGAAAAGAAACAGAGAAGCATTAAATCCGCATCTTCTGATTGCGTTTTTCCATTGAATCGCCACTGTTTTACAGTTTATTATCAATGTTTTACGGAAATATTTCTTATTGGTTCAAGGCCTTAGTACAAGCGGTTTTCCTAAAAGGTAAGCGTGAAAACAGTGCCTTCAGCAGGCTTTGACTTCACGGAGATTGCCCCCTTGTGCATCTGCATAATCTGCCGCGAAAGGCTGAGCCCGATGCCCGATCCTTCTTTCTTGCTTGTGAAAAACGGCATAAATATTTTGTCCATCAAATCGGGGGTGATGCCTGTGCCATTGTCGGCAAAATCGATGGTTATGCGGTTGTTGAGGTTTGTTGATGCCACAATGGAAATTTGTGGATCGGGTTGCTCTTTTACGGCATCGATGGCATTCAGCATCAGGTTGATGATGACCTGGTCAACCAAATCAGGGTCAGCAAGCAGCATGAGCTCCTCCGGAAAAACCTTGCATGAGCAGCGTACATCGAACTTATCGAGTTTTGGCCGGAGCAGTTCATGTGCCCGGTTAAAGGCTTCTTTTACCGCAAAATAGCGAAAATTGGGTTTGGGAATGCGGGTGAGGTTGCGGTAAATTTCGACAAAATTCAGCAGTCCGCGGCTCCGTGTTTCAATGGTCGACATGGCGCTGTGGATGCTTTCGAGGTCCTCGGCACTCAGGTTTTCAACATTGATTTTGTCGGTTTCGGGATCGGTCAGCATTTCCTGAATGGTGGCTGCCAGCGACGAAATCGGGGTGATGGAGTTCATGATTTCATGGGTAAGCACCCGGATAAGTTTCTGCCAGCTTTCAATTTCCTTTTCTTCGAGTTCGGGGTGAATGTTTTGCAGGGATACCAGCACATATTCTTCGCCTCTCATCCGAAATTCGGTGGCATTAATCGATAATTGAATCAGCTCATCCTCCATAAACATCTTTACAAGGAGCTTATCGCCAGCCTTCATTTTCAGCAGCGTATCGGCAAAATCATCTTTTATCTCAGCCAACTCATGGATGTTGCGCAAATGATTTACCCTGAGCAGTTTCTTTATGGCATTGTTGAACACATCCACCTTGCCATCACGCCTGAACACGATGATGCCGATGCTTACGTGTTGCACCACCGTGAGCAGGTAATTGAAGTGTTCTTCCTTTTCGGCCCTGTTTTTCTTGAATTCACCCACTATCTGGTTCAGTTCCTGGCTCAGGTCTTCGAAACTTTTGCCCAGGCCCTTGTCGGTGTATGTTGCAGCAAAATCAGCATGGCGTATGCTTTCGAGAAACTTGGTCAGCCGCCTGTTTGTACGTTCGGCATAGAATATCAATGAGACAATCTGCAGCAAAATCATGATCAGCACGATCATCGTGCTCACGCTGTACTGTTCGCGTCCGAAAAGAAACGTTAGCACAAAAATGGTCAGTGCCAGCAGGATTATCCTGACAACGATCTGGAGTCTGAAGCGTTTATAGATCATATTTTTCCATTCTTCTGTAAAGTGAAGCCCGGGTCAGGCCCAGCTCTTTTGCGGCACGGCTGATGTTGCCACCATATTTGTCAACCACCTTACGGATGAGCATTTTTTCTGTTTCCTCAAGGTTCAGGTTGGTAGTCACATTTTCAACAACCTTGGGTTCGGAAGCATCAGAAAGGAAAAAGTCGTGCGGCTCGAGCACGCTGCCCTCACTCATGATCACCGCCCTCTCGACGGCATGCTGCAGTTCGCGGATGTTGCCCGGCCAGTGATGCATCATAAGCCGCTTTAAGGTGCTGGCATTTAAGCGTTTCTTGGGGAGCTTGTATTTTTTGCAATACTTTTCGATGAAATGCTCGGCCAGTGCTTCAATGTCTTCGCTGCGCTCGCGCAAAGCCGGAATTTTGATTTCTACGGTATTGATGCGGTACAAGAGGTCCTGGCGGAACTTGCCTTCGTTCACCATCTGGTAGAGGGGCATATTGGTGGCACAAACGAGGCGTACATCTATGGGAATTTCCTTGTTCGACCCCAGGCGGATGACCTTACGGTTTTGCAACACACTCAGCAGTTTCGATTGCAGGCTGTGGGTCAGGTTACCGATTTCATCCAGGAAAATGGTGCCTTTGTGTGCGGCTTCAAAGCGGCCGGCACGGTCTTCTTTGGCATCGGTGAAGGCGCCTTTCTTGTATCCGAAAAGTTCACTTTCAAATAAACTTTCGGTGATGGCGCCCAGGTCGACACTGATGAATACTTCGCCCTCACGCTTTGAGGCACGGTGCACAGCCCTGGCAATGACCTCCTTGCCGGTGCCATTCTCGCCTAAAATCAATATGTTGGCATCTGTCTTGGCTACCTTTTCAACCGTCGCCAACACCTTCATCATGGCGGGGCTTGAGCCGATAATGTTATTGTAGGCCTGGTCCTGGTCGGCAATCAACACCTTTTGTTTTCCCCTCAGGTCTTCGAGTTCAACTCTCGACCTTCGCACCTGCAGGGTGGCACTGATGGTGGCCAGCAGCTTTTTGTTTTCCCATGGTTTCAGCAGAAAGTTCGTTGCCCCTTCTTTGATTCCCTGCACGGCAAGTTCAATATCACCATAACCGGTGATCAGAATGACAGCTGCAGCCGGATCGATTTCAAGAATTTTATTCATCCAGTGGAAGCCCTCTTTGCCACTGGTGGCATCGCGTGAGAAATTCATGTCGAGCAGGATGAGGTCGTAGTTCTCAACACGCAGCAAATCGGGGATGTTATCGGGATTCTTTTCGGTGTGCACAATGTCGATATGCTGCCGCAGAAAAAGCCTGGCAGCAAGCAACACATCCTGATCGTCGTCAACAATCAGTATTTTGGCATTCATTTTTTCCATAAAAGTGAAGGATTAAACGGGATGATATGGTTAAAGAATCTTGTTCGTTGTTATTGCCCAGAAAAATGACCCGGCAGTACATCAAACTGTTCAGCTTTCGAGGCCGGGCATGGTAAAGCCAAAATTACAAAATATGTTCACTACTGTACAAATATATGGACGTTTTCGAACACTAAAAGTTACAACAGATCAAAAAACAGTTTCTATCTTGTTGATTTTATTCGATTTATCATTAGTGGCATAGTCTTGGTTAAAAACTGTTAAAATTTATTTGTTACATGGACCGAATCATTGAAAAAAAGAAGTGGACCCCTAAAAAGATCACCGTTATCAGCGGTTCAGCCATCCTGATGTTGTGTCTGATCTACCTGCTTTTTCTGCGCGACAAAAGCAGCAAGGTGTATGTGAACCGCGACCAGCTGACAATCGCCTCCGTGAAACAGGATAAGTTTCAGGAATTTATTCCTGTTGACGGCATTGTGCTTCCCAAAACAACTGTGTATATTGACGCCATTATGGGGGGTAATGTGCAGGAGGTGTATGTGGAAGACGGTGCCCTGTTGGAAAAAGGGGACACCATTCTGAAGCTGGTTAACACCGACCTTGAGCTGAGTTATATGGAACAGGAAACCCGCATTTTTGAAGCAATCAACAACCTGCAGAACACCAAAATAGGCCTCGAACAAAGCAAATATACCCGCCAGAGCCAGATTGTAGACATTCAACAAGGCATCGAACAACTTCATTCGAATTTCGAGCGTCAATGCCAGCTCTATGCCGACTCACTGATCTCGGACCAGGATTTTGAAACAGCCGAACGCAACTACCGTTTTGCACGTAAACAACTCGACATATCGCTGAAACTGCAGCGGCTCGACAGCATTTCGGCCCACAGCCGCAACAAACAGATCGATATGTCGATGGACAGGCTTTACAACAACCTCGATTTATTGCGTAAAAGCCTGGGCAACTTGTATGTAAAGGCCCCGGAAGCCGGAAAACTTTCGTCCTTCAACATCGAAGTGGGCCAAACGGCCTCCACCGGTGTTCACCTCGGTCAGATTGATTTCCCCGACGATTTTAAGCTGCGTGCCAACATCGATGAACGCTATATTTCGCGGGTGAGTATCGGTCAGGAAGCTGAATATGAGTTTAATGGAAAAGTGTATCGGTTAAGCATCAATAAAATTTATACCGATGTCACGGCCGGCACCTTCCAGGTTGACCTGCATTTCGACATCGATTATCCACCGCACATCAAACGTGGACAAACTTTGCAGCTGAGGCTTAAATTCAGTGGCGAAACAGATGCCATCATCGTACGCCGCGGTGGTTTCTTCCAACAAACGGGCGGCAACTGGATTTATGTGCTCGATCCGACTGAATCCTTCGCCACCAAACGAACCATCCGCATCAACCGCCAGAACACCGTGAATTATGAGGTGCTCGAGGGGCTTGAACCTGGCGAAAAAGTCATTATCTCGTCATACGATAACTTTGGCGACAAAGACAAGGTGGTGTTCAGGTAAACATTGTTGAACAAACAACAACACAAACAGACAAAAAGGTGCCAGGCAAAATAATTGATTCACAATAAGTTCATAACCCTATAATTTCTATAGCAATGATCAGATCAGAAAAACTCACCAAGATTTTCCGTACCGACGAAGTGGAAACCACTGCATTGAATCAGGTATCTTTCGAAATCAGGAAAGGCGAATTTGTGGCCATCATGGGCCCTTCGGGATGTGGAAAGTCGACCCTGCTCAATATCCTGGGGTTGCTTGATAATCCATCGGGCGGCAGTTATTATTTTCTGGACCAGGAAGTGTCGAAAAGCACCGAACGGCAGCGCGCCAACCTGCGAAAACAGAATATTGGTTTTGTATTCCAGAACTTCAACCTGATTGATGAACTCACCGTTTTTGAGAATGTTGAACTCCCGCTGATTTACCTTGGTATGCCTACACGGGATCGTAAAAAACGCGTGGATGAGGTGTTGGAGCAAATGCAAATTGCCCATCGCAGCAAGCATTTTCCATTACAGCTGTCGGGCGGGCAGCAGCAGCGTGTGGCAGTGGCCCGCGCCGTGATTGCCAAACCGGCCCTTATCCTGGCCGACGAACCTACCGGGAACCTCGATTCGGCCCACGGCGAGGAAGTGATGAACCTGCTAAACAACCTCAACATCGCCGGAACAACCATCATCATGGTTACGCACTCTCAGCGCGATGCCGAATACAGTCAGCGGGTAATCAGGCTCTTCGACGGCCAGATCATCAACGAAAACATCAAGAAAAGCATCATCTGATACCTGTTCTTATCAGCTCACGGCAACATGCCCCTTGGCCTGAACAAGGCTGCATTGGACCTGTAGCCGTGAACCGGATCAGTTGTTGATCGCTATTTCTTCGACGTTTAATGCATAAAAACCGATTATGTTCCGCAACTACCTGAAAATAGCCATCCGAAGTTTGGTAAAACAGTTTTCCTACACGGCCATCAATGTTTTAGGGCTTACTGTAGGTATTGCTTCTTTTTTACTGATTATGCTCTATATCCAGTACCATCTGGGCTTCGACAGGCAAATACCACAAGGCGAACAGTTTTACCGTGTTGTTCAAATTCAGCAGGCTGAAGGCGTTGGTGAGCAACACGTTGCTGTTCATATGGGCCCGCTTGCCGAAGCCATGGTGCGCGAAATACCGGAGGTTACCGATGCATTGCGCATTATGCTGGGATGGGGATCACATACGGTGAGGGTTGGCGAAACCTTTTACCTGCAGCAAAATGTAGCCTGGACTGACCGTCCTGTATTCAGGCTGTTGGGTATCCGCCTGCTTACGGGCGATACCACCACAGCCCTGTCAGAACCAAGGTCGGTGGTGCTGTCGAAAACTACGGCTGAAAAATATTTCGGTAGCGCTGACAACGCCCTTGGGCAACTGCTTGATTTCAATGGCGAAGATGGCTATGTGGTTACCGCTGTGATGGAAGATCAGCCCAAAAATTCGCACCTCTGGATGGATGTGCTGGTTTCGTTTGAGTCGGTACTGGTGACATACCCCTGGCTTAAAAACTGGGATTCGAACAGCATGCCTGTTTATGTGAGATTGTCTCATGATGCAGATTATCATTCTGTTGCCGAAAAGATCACAACCCTTGTCGAAAAATACAGAAACCCCGATAACCATTCACCATCGCCCAAAATGTACTTGCAGCCGCTGCGCGAGGTGCACCTGAAATCAGGGCACATTAAGTTTCAGGTGAATTTCCTTCAGGGCGATTTCCGCATGATCATCATGTTTGTGGTGGTGGCCATGCTCGTCCTGCTCATCGCCTGCATCAATTTCATCAACCTGGCCATTGCCCGGTCAGTGAAAAGGGCCAAAGAAGTCGGGGTGAGAAAGGTGATGGGTGCAAACAGAATGAACCTTGTGTATCAGTTTCTTGGAGAGTCAGTCATCATCAGCTTGTTGTCGATACTGTTTGCGCTGGTACTGGTCGAGATCAGCCTTCCCGAATTTAACCGTTTGCTCGACACCGGTTTACGCATGGATTTTGTCACCAACCCACTGTTTAATATCGGATTGGTCGCCATCTGGCTTTCGGTGAGTTTGTTGTCGGGCACCTATCCCGCCTTTTTCATGAGCCGTTATCAGGCTGTTGAAGTGCTTAAAGGCAGCCGCAGACAAGGATCGCGGCTTGGCGGATGGTTGGGAAAAGGCCTTGTGGTGTTCCAGTTTTCAGTGGCCATTGTGCTGATTTTTGTGGTGATCGTATCTGTTGCCCAAATTCGTTACGTGCTCAACAAGGACCTGGGCTATCAATACGATCATGTCCTTGGCATCTATCTGCCCGAACGCAGGTCGGCGCAGTTTGCAGCTGCCCTTATTCCGCAGCTGAAACAAATGACCAGCATTCAGGGGCTGGCCAAATCATCCTACATCAACGGAGTCGCAGGTAACCAATCGACCATTGAAGTTGCCGATTCGGCCAAGAGCCGGATTATGGTGCGCTTTGGTTATGTTGACGAAGATTTCTTCCCGTTGATGGGCATTCAGCTTGTTTCAGGGCGCAACTTCAGCCGCGATTACCCGAACGATTACAAAGAATCTGTCATCCTGAATGAGGCCGCCGTTAAATACCTTGGCTGGGAAAACCCGATCGGCATGCGGTTTGAACCGATGGGGTTCGATACGCTCAACCGCCGGACGGTGATCGGCGTTATCAACGACTATCACTATTATTCGGTGCACTCGAAAATTGAACCTGCTGCCTATGTGATCTATCCGGAAGGCTTCGGAATGGTATGTGTGAAATATGAATCAGGAGCTTCGGCACATATTGAAGCCGACATCGAAAAAGAATGGAAAGCCCTCTTTCCTTCGACGCCCTTTAGAACCGTTTTTGCCAAAACACGCATCGAAAACCAATATGCAAACGATAAAAATACCCTGCAGCTGTTTATCATGTTCACGGTCTTGTCGCTGCTGATTTCATCAATGGGGCTTTATGGACTCACTGCGCTGAATGTTGAACAGCGCACGCGTGAAATCGGCATCAGAAAGGTGCTGGGTGGCTCTGTGAATCAGATTATGCAGCTTGTGTTTAAGGAGTTTGTCGGGCTAATTGCGCTTGCCGGACTGATCGCGATTCCGCTGGGATACTATTTCTCGGGCCAGATCCTTGACAAATTTGCCTACAACATCAGCATTGGCTGGTATGTTCCTGTGATGGCCCTGCTGAGTGCCCTTATTATCGCTGTGCTGACGATCCTTTACCATGCCGGAAAAGCAGCCCACGCCAACCCGATAAACTCACTGAAATATGAATGATGTACATAATAACAATTAACCATGAGAGAAGTAGTTGTGTTGATTCCAGACCTCGATGAGGAACAGAATGTGGAAATAGACGTCCGTATCAACGGCCGCAGCCGGACCATGCAATACCGTGTGGAGCTGCTCGACTGGGAAGGCAACGAAGTGCCGCCGAAAGAAAAGGTACAAGTGCTTCGCCACAAGATCGAAGCTTACGACAAGGACTGGGAACTTGTCGAAATTGGTCCTCCGACCGAAAAAAACATCTCGCTGATGTTCCGGAAAAAGATGCAATAAGGGCCTTAAACCGATGAAGCATCAGCGTATCCTTTTTCAGCATTTCCTCCACCTGGCTTTCCGTCGGATGGTTAAGCAGCCCACCTATGCGCTGATCAATATCATCGGCCTCTCGGCGGGCATCATGATATTTCTGTTGATATTTACCTACCTGCTGCGCGAATACAACTACGACCGGGCCTGGACTGATCACCGCAAAATATACCGCATCAACGCCACCCTGGCATTCAATGGCCGTGAAGATCAGTTTGCGCTTTCATCGTACAATATCGCGCAGAGCATGAAAACGGAATTTCCGGAGATTGAAGCCGCTACGCTGATTTTCCGGACGAATTTCTCCGATGATAGGGTGGGCATCACGGTATGGCACGAAGACCGGATGTTCGAAATGCCCTCGTTCACCTATGCCGACCAAGACTTTTTCAGGGTGTTTGATTATCCTTTTGTTGAAGGCGATCCGCTCACGGCGCTGAAAGAACCCAGGAGCCTGGTCATCACCACCGACATTGCCCGCACAATTTTTGCCAATGAACCAGCACTTGGCAAGTTGTTGAAGATCAACAAAAACACCTTCATGGTGACCGGCGTGATTGATAAATCGCGCCACGACAGCCACCTCGAATTTGACGCCCTGGCTTCGCTGAGCACTTATCAGGCAGCAGATTTTGAACGTTTTCGCAGCGATTGGTTTTGGCTTGTGGGCTCAACCTATGTAAAATTCAACAGCATTGAAGCGGCCGAAAACTTCGGCAGTAAACTTGAATGGCTCACCACCGAAACCATCCAGCCCTGGATAAAAGAGGTGAGTGTGGATGGTTCCATTAAACTCAGCCACGAAGCCGTTGCACACATTCATTTCAACAACAGCCTGCAGTACGACAGCAGTACAAACTCAAACAAACAGATTGTCAACCTCTTTGGTTACATCGCTATTTTCCTTTTGCTGATTGCCGCCATCAACTATATGAACCTGTCGACGGCGCGATCGATGAAGCGCGCCCGCGAAATCGGGATTCGCAAGGTGGCCGGTGCCCGGCGCGAACAACTTATCGTGCAGTTTCTGGGCGAAAGCATGTTGCTTACCCTGGCAGCCTTTGTGATTGCCCTGTCGCTGGCCGAATTAAGCCTGCCCTACTTCAACGACCTTATTGGTCTTGATTTGTCCCTGTCGGCTATTTTCTTCTCAGGTTCGGCTGGCCCGCTGGCGATACTGATTGCAACCATGCTTTCGCTGGGGCTGTTGAGCGGACTTTTCCCGGCCTTTGTGCTCTCGTCCTTTTCACCGGTGAATGTGCTCCGTGCCGGATTCAGCATGAACAACAAAAGTCAGCTGAGCCTCGGAAACCTGCGTAAGGTGCTCGTTGTGCTGCAGTTTGCCATTTCCATCGGCATGATCATCAGCACATTCATCGTTGCCGGACAACTCAGCTACCTGCAGTCCAACACCAAAGGCATTGACACTGATCAGGTCATGGTGATCCACTTTCCGGCCGACTCCGCACTCATGGCCAACAAGGAAGTGATCCGGCAACAGCTGCTCGAACAACCGGAAGTCAGGCAGGTTTCGGCAAGCCAGAGCTTACCGGGTTACCGGTCGGGGCGGCTGATGTTTTTTGTCGGCGACACCGTGAAGCCCGTGGTACACACAATGAACATCTTTATGGTCGATCACCGGTTTTTCGACCTGCTGAATATCAAGCTGCTCGCAGGGCGAACCTTTTCAAAAGATTATCCCAACGACGCCACCACTGCTTTTGTCATCAACAAAGCCGCAGCTGATTACCTGGGTTATCCCGATCCGATGTCGGTTGAAATGAACTGCGGGCTCGGAGTGCAGGGAAAAATCATTGGTGTTGTCGAAAACTTCAATTATACCTCGCTCCACAATCCGATCGAACCACTGGTGTTTATTCTGAATGAAAAACGGGCAGCGTTTATGGCCGTAAAGGTTCAAAGCCGCGACATTTCAGGTGTTATCGCAAACATCAGCGGGATTTGGAAGGATTTCGACCAGAAGCATTTCTTTCATTACACTTTTCTTGACCAGCGTTTTGCCCGTCAATACCGTCATGAGCAAAGCATGCTTTCGCTCTTCGGTTATTTTTCGCTGATGGTCATCCTGATATCCTGTCTGGGACTGTACGGGCTGTCGGCCTTTTCACTCGAACAGCGCACACGCGAAATCGGTATTCGTAAGGTGCTGGGCAGTAGCCCGAAAGCAATCCTGCTGCTGCTTACCAAAAGCTTTATGCTGCTGGTGCTGATCGCCGGTTTGTTGGCCTTGCCAGTCGTTTATTTCCTTATGGACGAATGGCTTGCCGGTTTTGCCTTTCACGTCGATATGAATCCCTTGTGGTTTGCTGGAGGCCTTTTGCTGGCCATACTGATTGCCCTGGTCACCGTGCTGATTCAGGCCATCAGGGCCTTGCGGTCGAATCCTGTTGATGCCATCAAATACGAATAAGCACAGCAACATGTTAATCCGCTTTTTCACCGGTACGCTCAGGCAAATGGTCCGTCAACGGGGGCTCAGTTTCATCAAGCTGTTTGGCTTGTCGGTGGGACTGGCTGCTGCCATCCTTATCCTGATGTTTGTGACCAACGAATACAGCTACGATCAGTTTCACCAGCAAAAAGACCGTATTAAACGGGTTAATCTCATCTATACCAATAAGGATGGCAGCTTTGTGGGATCAAGCATTCCGGCCGCTGTAGGCCCCAGTCTTGCCGAAGCCTTTCCCGAGGTAAACCGGTTTTGCCGCCTGACCGCTCCACAGTCTGGCTACTTCCAGTATGCAGAAAACAACACCCTAACCGATGGGCTCGTCTATGCAGACTCCAGCTTTTTCGACACCTTCAGCTTTTTGCTTTTGCAGGGCGATGCCGGAACCGCCTTAAATGGTCCGCATCGCATAGTGATTACCCGCTCACTTGCGAATAGGATGTTTGGTAAAAGCAATCCCATCGGGGAAATCATCAGGCTCAATGGCAGGGAGGGCTGGCAGGTGAGCGGCCTTGCCGAAGATCCGCCATTGGCTTCAAGCATTCAGTTCGATGCCCTGCTTTCGTTCGAAACCCTGTACCTTGACTCAACACTTTTTATGGGATGGAATGGGGGCAACCAATATGAAACCTACCTCACCTTCAATCCATTGACGGATTGGACAGGGTTTTCGGAAAAGCTGCCGGACTTCATGGATGAACAGATCAACAATGACATTGCAGGGAGTGGCTTTAGCGTAGGCATTTCATTTACCGGACTTACCGACATCCACCTGAATGCTACGGATGAAAACAGCGGAGGCGGAAAACGTAACCTCATCAGGATATTCATCCTCATTGCCCTGTTTATCCTGTTGATTGCCTGTTTTAATTTCACCAACCTTGCCACGGCGTCAGCCCTCACCCGGTCGCGGGAAACTGGCATCAGAAAAGTGCTGGGCGCAAGCCGCAGCCAACTCATCATGCGGTTTTTGTCCGAAGCATTGCTGCTCGGATTTATTGCCCTTGGCCTGGCGCTTCTGATCATAGAGCTTGTGCAGCCGTATTATAATGCCCTGCTTGGCATCGAGCTGGGGCTTTACCATATGCAAACAGCATGGTTCATTCCCGGAATCATCAGCCTTGTTGTACTTACGGGCCTGGTTGCTGGGGCTTATCCTGCTTTCTATCTTTCTTCCTTTCAGCCTGTTAAAACCCTGAAAGGCGGCTTTGAGTCAGTTAAAGCAAAAAGCCTGCTGCCCAAAATACTGGTCGTCGTGCAGTTTGTAATCGCCGCCGCACTGCTGAACTGTTCATGGGTTATTTACAACCAAATGAGGTTCATCAGGCAATTCGACACCGGATTCACTACAGAAAACGTGACCGCCATCAGCCTGCCCGAATCAATCAGCAACGAAGCCGTTGCAGCGATGCAGCAATCGCTGAAAAGCCTGCCCGGGGTGCTGGGTTGTGGGGCGGCAAATGAGCTCCCGGGGGCCGGAGTCACCATGAATGGCTACCTGCCCGAAGGCTACGCCCAGCCAGTGATGATACATGTGATGGACATCGATCAGGGCTTTCTGCAAACCATAGAAATACCGCTGATTGCCGGCAGGAACTTTGAAGCAGGAAATCCATCCGACAAACAGGCCTACCTGGTCAATGAGGCCTTTGTCAGGCAGTTTGGCTATAGCGATCCCATTGGTAAAATCATCCGTCGCGACGGCAATTTCCCGATTATCGGTGTGGTGAAAGACTTTCATTATGCCCCGCTATATGAGCCCATAGGCCCGTTGATTCTAAGCATGCATCCCTGGGACGGCTATCGCTATCTTGTTTACCGCACCGAGGATTTTCCGCGGACCTCCTTTGCCAACAGCATTGAAGAGGTGTGGAAAACACAGTTTCCCAACGAACCCCTGGTGAGCACGCCACTGGAGGCATACCTGCAGCAAAGCTACACACAGGAAAAGCAGCTGGGCAACATTTTCGGATGGTTTACCCTGCTGGCCATGGTCATCGCAGCCGTTGGGCTGTTTGGTTTGTCAGCACTCATCATCCGGCAGAAAACCAAGGCATTGGGGATCCGTAAAATTCTGGGGGCATCCACCGGCAGGCTCGTCGTCAGCACCCTGCTTTCGTTTACCCTGCTCGTCGTGTTGGCAAACCTCATCGCCGCCATTCCGGTATGGATGCTGATGCAGCATTGGCTCGATCAGTTTGCATTTGTGGCAGGCCTCTCGCCCCTGGCTTTTGTCATCACCGGTATGATCACTGTCGTTATAGCTTGGATCAGCGTCGGCTGGCAGGCGATCAGGGCGGCCAGCATTAAGCCGGTTGAGGTGGTTAAATATGAATGAGCCATTTGCATAATAAAACATTGTTCAAAGTATACAAACCAAACACCTATTGATAACACTCTGACCAACACATGAATCGCAGAAATTAGAAACGAATAACCAACAAAACCCCGAATGCCATGCTGCTAAACTATTTGAAAATAGCCCTGCGAAATTTGCTCAGGCGCCGCGTTTCAGCCCTGATCAACATTTTTGGTCTGGCAATCGGTTTGTCGAGTTTTATCCTGATCATGCTTTATGTGGTCGATGAGCTGAGCTACGACAGGTATCACCGCAACCACGACAGGATATACCGGCTGGTAAGCATCAGCGATTTCGAAGGTGTGGGCGAGGAGTCGGCCAGTGCACCGTTTCCTGTGGCTCCGGCGCTGGTGAATGAATATCCCGGACTGATCGAGGACGCTGTCAGGGTATTTAATTTTCAGGCCCCGCGAAGTCTCGTCGAGCTGGGCGATATCGCATACAACGAGCGCCGGCTATATTTCGCCGATTCGGCTTATTTCGATATGTTCGACTACAACTTCCTATTTGGCGACCCACACACAGCCCTTAACGAGCCCTTTGCTACCGTCATTACTGCCGAAACAGCCCGGAAATATTTCGGGAACGACAATCCCATGGGGAAAACCCTGCGCTTCGAGGGCCAGTTCGACCTTAAGGTTACCGGTGTAATCGAAAAAGTTCCGTCGAACTCACATTTTCATTTCGATTTTATGGCCTCGCTGTCATCGGTGAGGATCATGTATGGCGGAAGACTTCCGCAGACCTGGGTGTGGAATCCCTGCTGGACCTATATCCAACTTAAAGAAGGGGTGCGTCAGGCAGACCTGGAAGCCAATTTTGCTGATTTTACGCAGCGCTTTTATTACGATGCCATGAAGGAAAACATCACGCTTTACCTGCAGGCCCTCACCGATATCCACCTGCATTCACGCATCGATTATGAGATCGAGCCCAACGGCAACATCACCTATGTGCACATCCTTTCGGCCATTGCCATCTTTCTGCTGGTTATAGCCATCATCAATTTCATGAACCTGAGTACTGCCACCTCAACCAGCAGGGCAAAGGAAATCGGCATGAAAAAGGTTGTGGGAGCATCACGGCCCCAGCTGATCAAACAGTTTCTCGGCGAAGCCATCCTGCTGAGTTTCATCGCTTTGCTCTTGTCGATGCTGTTGGTTGAGCTGACCCTCCCGTTTTTCAATAACCTAGCTGATAAAACATTAAGCCTGACGGTTTTTTATCAGCCAATCTGGTTCAGCGGACTCTTTTTGCTGGGCCTGCTAACCGGTGTTATGTCAGGAATTTATCCGGCTTTTTACATATCTTCTTTTCAACCGCTGAAGGTGCTTAAGGGCCAGTTTAGCGGAGGCGCGCGTGGGGGACAGGCCCGGAAAATTCTGGTCACCATACAGTTTGCCATATCTGTGGCGTTGATTGTCAGCACGCTGGTGGCCTTCGACCAGCTTCATTTTCTCAGAAATGCCGACCTGGGATTCAACAAAGAGGCCATCCTGCTTATTCCGGTAAACCGCACACCCATTGTGAAGAAATATGAAGATTTCCGCAGTGAGTTGCTCACCAACCCCAATGTATTATCGGTAACCGCCATGGATGACATTTTCGGTGTGGCACACAATACCCACGAGTTCAGGCCCGAAGGTTTCCCCGAGGACAAATGGCAGTTTTACCCGGCCCTGGTGGTTCAATTCGATTTTCTAAAGACGTTCCAGATTCCGCTGGTGGCCGGGCGCGACTACAGCCGCGAAAACAAAACCGATGCCATGAATGCCATGCTGATCAACGAGTCGATGGTAAAACACCTTGGATGGAAATCGAACGAAGAAGCCCTGGGCAAGAAGTTTCGCTCCCTCGCCGGTGAAGAGCGGGTTGTGGGGGTGTTTAAGGATTTTCATGCCACCTCGCTCCATAGCCCCGCATCTCCCTTTGTGCTAAACATCAAGGAAGATGACCGGGTGAACAACTTCTTCCTGCGTTATGTGGCTGTGCGCCTTGTCCCTGGCTCCTATGCCGAAAGCCTGCGGTTTATCGAAGAGAAATGGCATGCTTTCGCGCCACAACGACCGTTTGAATTCAGTTTTCTGAAAGATGAGCTGAACAAACAGTACCGCGAAGAAGTAAGGCTCAGCAGTTTTTCGCTCGCGCTTACGCTGCTCATCATCCTTGTTGCCGGCATGGGCCTCTTTGGGCTCACAGCCTATATGGTTGCGCAGCGCAGCCACGAAATGGGCATCAGGCTCACCTTCGGAGCCAGCTTCATTGACTTGCTCAGGCTTTTCTCAAAGGAATATGTGCTGCTTGTGTTCATGGCCAACCTCATTTCCTGGCCGGTGGCATGGCTGCTGCTCGACCGCTGGCTGAACAATTTTGCCTACCACACCCAACTCAGCCTGTTTTATTTTGTTGTTGCCGGCATCATCGCCCTGGCGCTCACAATCATGGTCATATGGTGGCAGACACTCACCGCTGTCAGGGCAAATCCCATCAGGTCGCTGAGGTCGGAATAGGATTGATTTAGGGTAAAATGGCTCAGTGTGCGATCCAGATCACCGAATTGCCGGTGCCGTATTCGTTGTCTTCCCAGAGCGGGTTGGCATCATCGAGCATCCAGACACCATCAACAACGAATTTGTAGGCATATCGCCCAGGGCGAAGGTAAAGTTCACAAACCCAATCGTCTTGCTGCCGCGTCATAAGGAAACTGTCTTTTTGCCAGTTGTTGAAACTTCCCGAAACAATCACTTTTTTCGCCTGTGCGTGACCTTTCAGTCTGAATATATGGTTGGGCTTCACGGTGATGAGTGAGTTTTCGAAGCCGTTAACCACGACGGTCCGCGTGTTCTGGGGATCGGTGATCCATTGTCCGTCGACAACAAATTTATAGCCATAATTGCCGGGAGCCAGCACGTATGACAGGGACCATCCACGGGCATCGCGGTTCATCAGCAACTCGCCTCCGTTCCACCCGTTGAAATCACCGGCAAGGTACACTTCCCGGGCGTTATCGTGTCCGTTTAACCTGAAGACCATGCTTTCGCCTATGCCCACAAACGAGTTCTTGTTGCCCCGTCCGTCATTTCTGACCACCTTGTTGTCAGGGTCGGTGATCCACTCCCCGTCGACAATGAATTTGTAGGCATGTGTGCCTTCCCTGAGGTAAATGGGCAATATCCAGCCATCGACCGTGCTGATCATAGGTAGCTCATCTGTTCGCCAATCGTTGAAGCTTCCTGAAACCATCACTTTCCTGGCGCTGGTGTAGCCTTTCAGCCTGAAGCTGAAATTAGGACAGTACACCACTGAGTTGTAGCCGCGGTGACCATCTTTTTCGCGCTGTTTGTTGTTTTCGTCGGTTAGCCATTTTCCATCGACGATATATTTGTATTGATATTTACCCGGAACCAGGTCAAGGCAGAGTTTCCAGCCCGAGTCGCAGGCTTGCATGGGGGTTTGAAGTGTGCTCCACTGGTTAAAGGTTCCTGACAGGTACACCTTTTTCGCCTCCCGGTTTCCGGGAAGGAAGAAGCAGGCCTTGCCATCCTTGCACTTGAACACACCCGGACGCGACAATTTGGTTATCCCGTAATTTGCCGCTTCGGGCATAGCCAGCGCGTTTTTCTGCGAAACATTGTCATCGAGCAATATCATCTCCGGCTGAAAATCATGTGTCGGGCCATCACTGCCAAGCATTTTCGAAAGTTCGATGATGTTGTTTTGCAACACCTTTGGTGTCCACACGGTGCAGTCGGCCACAATGGTCAGCTTTCTGTTGAATACCGCATCCATCAGGAGGGAGTCGAGGTCGTACAGGTTTGCGAATCGCTTTTTCTCATCATCGTTCCATTTCAGGTTCACAGACAGTATCAGCCTGCCATGCTCAAAACGGGCAGCCCATTCAGGCACAGCCTGCGCCATCAGCCTGCCTGACAAGAGCAGCATGATTGCCAACACCACATATGTCAGTCTGTGCTTCATTCTTTTCCTCCGGCAAAATTAATCGCTAATTTCCTTTTTTGTGTATTGATAAAAACGATTCCTTTTTCAAAAAAATCACAGCCCAGCATGCCATCAATATACACCCCATAGGCCTTTTTCATATGCGACAGGTTGGTTACCAGCACATTCATTCCGGGAATAGGATGCTTGTCCACACTAAAATCATTCATCACACAATACAGTGCTTCGGTGCTCTGCGAACCGGTTCCCCGGAGCTTTGTACGGCGCAATACGGTGAGTGTGTTCATCATTTTATCCGGAAGATCGTTGCTCAGCACATTTGTTTCGGCGCCTGTGTCGAGACAGAAGGTACAACGCTTGCCGGCAATATGGCCTTCCATGAACAACAGGTCTCCGTTGACAACAATGGGCACTTCAAGGTCGAATTGCTTTGGCCTCCCGGTTTGGCCGAGCCAGTTTCCGTTGAAGTCGAGTTTGTGCAATTCCAGTTGATTCAGCTGCAGGTCGATGACCACTTCATATCCGGCAAGCATGCTCAAACCAAACAAGCCCAGAATCTTCAAATTGCGCGCCTGCTCAATGTGCCCGAGATCGGTTACATCGGCAGTAAGATCCTCATACACAAGATCTGACAGCTGCAGCTTGTTGCCTTCTTTCTGCGAAACCACGCCAATGGATCCGGTGATGCCGCCCGAAACCTGGTTATGCTGCTGCTGCTTTTCCCTGAAATAAATGCTGTTCAGCACCAGCCGCGAAGAGCCTGTGTCGAGGATGATGTTTCCGGTAACGCCATTCACCACCGACTCGACAATGATGAGGTTTCCGGCTCTTTTTAAGGGGATGGTCAGAAAAACCGTTTCCTCCGAAACTGCCGGCTGATCCGGGGCAGGCCATAGGCTCGATGCCTGAAGATCGGTCTGTAATGGTACAACATCGCCCGGGCCGGCAAAATAGATTCTTTTTACTGGTATACTACTGATAAACAGCAATAAAACGAATTTAATTGCAAACTGTATCAATGATATCGGCTTGTTTCATACAAAGGTAATTTTTTCAGGCATTGTCACATGCGAAACGGTGATTTTTGTCTTTCCGGCATTCCATGCGTAAATATTACCTTTGTACGCTCAGGTTGCCAATGCACTTTTTGATTACCGGCCTCTCTGGGATATTCTCAACTGACGCATGAAACATTCAGGATGAAGCAAGCATATGAAAAAAAACTGGAAACGTAATACAGGGATCGGCCTTTTTGTATTGGTGATTATACTACTGATTGCCAACAGGCTTGGATATTTCAGCAAGGCTGATACGCCTTCGGTGCTGGTAAACGGACTCAGCAACAACATCCTTCCGGTGAAGGCCACCATTTTGAAAGCCCGGCCCCTCACTGATAAGCTTGTGGCTGCCGGATCGGTGAAGGCCGATGAGCAGGTCGACATCAGTGCTGAAGCCTCAGGAAAAATCACTCAGATACATTTCCGTGAAGGCACCCTGGTGAAAAAAGGAGATTTGCTTGTTACCATCAACAATGCGGACCTGCTCGCACAACTCGAGCGCAACAAATCGCTGCTCGCCCTGGCCGAACAGCGCGAAGCCCGTCAGCGCAGCCTGCTCGATAAGCAGGGCATCAGCCAGCAGGCTTACGACCAGGTTTTCACCGAGTTAAGCACGGTGAAATCAGAAAAGGCTATTTTACAGGCACAACTCGACAAAACCCTGGTGAGGGCGCCTTTCGATGGTTTGCTAGGACTACGACAGGTGAGCGAAGGTGCCTACGCCACACCGGGAATGAAAATTGTCAGACTGGCCAAAATCGAACCGGTGAAAATCGACTTTAGCCTTCCCGAACGCTATGCCGGCTACCTCAGCAAAGGCAGTCAGGTCAGGTTTTCGGTGGAGAACAGTCCCGAAGAATTTGTGGCTGAAATTTATGCCATTGAAGCTGTCGTTGACCAGCAAACACGCTCACTGCCGGTGAGGGCAATGTATGCCAACAGTGCTGGCAAGGTGCTGCCTGGTTCGTTTGCCCGGGTCGAAATTGCCCTCACCAGCACCGACAACGCCTTGCAAATTCCCACGGAAGCCCTCATCCCCGAAATGGGTGGCAGCAAGGTGTTTGTGTATCGCAACGGCTTTGCCCAGCCGCTCAAGGTCAGCGCCGGGCTGCGTACCAACGCCAGCATACAGATCACCGAAGGACTTATGGAAGGCGACACGGTGATCACCACCGGGATATTGCAGATGAAGCCCGGACTCCCCGTTACCATCTCTTTAATCAACTAGCCCATGAGCCTTTCGTCATTAAGCATAAAACGGCCCGTGCTGGCCACGGTGATGTCGATCCTGATCATTCTTTTTGGCGTGATCGGCCTCGTCTCGCTGGGCGTGCGCGAGTATCCCAGTGTTGACCCTCCCATCATCACTGTGAGCACCAACTATGTTGGCGCCAACTCCGATGTCATCGAATCGCAAATCACTGAGCCGCTCGAGGAATCCATCAATGGCATTGCCGGCATCCGCACACTTACGTCAGTAAGCCGCGACGGACGCAGCACCATCACCGTTGAGTTTGACCTCGAGGTGAACCTCGAAACAGCAGCCAACGACGTGCGCGACAGGGTCTCACGCTCACTATCGAACCTACCTCCCGACGCCGATCCACCCATTGTGGCCAAGGCCGATGCCGACGCAAACCCGATTATCTTTCTGAATATCCGAAGCGAACAGCGCTCCCTGCTCGAGCTGACAGAGATTGCCGAACGCACCTTCAAGGAAAGCCTGCAGACGATACCCGGGGTGAGTTCCATCGCTGTTTGGGGGGCAAAGGAATACTCCATGCGCCTGTGGATGGACCCGTCGAAGCTCGCTGCTTTCAAGCTGAGTCCGCTCGATGTGCGTAATGCACTGAACCGCGAAAACCTAGAGCTGCCCTCAGGTCGTATCGAAGGCAGCACCATCGAACTTACGGTGCGCACCCTCAGCCGCCTCACCACACCCAACGATTTCAACAACCTCATCATCACCGAAAGCGAATCAGGCGTGGTGCGCTTCAAAGACATCGGATTTGCCGAACTCGCTCCGCTCAACGAGCGCACCATCCTGCGGCGCGATGGCGTGCCCATGGTCGGCAATGCCATTATCCCCCTCCCGGGATCAAACCACATCGAAATAGCCGACGCCTTCTACAAAAGACTCGAAAAGATAAAGAAAGACCTGCCTGCCGACATTGAGCTGGGCATTGGTTTCGACAATACCGAATACATCCGCAATTCGATTACCGAGGTGGAACAAACCATCTACCTGGCCTTTGTGCTGGTGGTGCTGGTAATCTTTTTCTTCCTCCGCGACTGGCGCACAACCATCATCCCCGTGGTGGTCATCCCGATATCGCTCATTGGCTCATTTTTCATCATGTATATGGCCAACTACTCCATCAATGTGCTTACCATGCTTGGCCTGGTGCTCGCCATTGGCCTTGTGGTCGATGATGCCATCGTGGTCATCGAAAACATTTACACCAAGATCGAAAACGGCCTTCCCCCACTGGAAGCCGGGATTAAGGGATCGGCCGAGATTTTCTTTGCTGTAATTGCCACAACGGTGGCGCCGGCCACGGTTTTCCTGCCGGTTATCTTTCTTCAGGGATTAACAGGAAGGCTGTTTCGTGAGTTCGGAGTGGTGCTTGCAGGCTCCGTCATCATTTCGAGTTTTGTGGCCCTCACCCTCACTCCCATGCTGTCGACACGCATCCTGAAGAAACGTGAGCGTCACAACTGGTTCTACAACACGACCGAACCCTTCTTCGCCTGGTTAAACAGCTGGTATGCCGAAAGCCTTTCGGCCTTTCTGCGGCACCGCTGGCTGGCCTTTGTAGTCATCGGTGTTTCGGCCCTCATCATCATTGGCATTGGCAGGTACCTGCCCTCAGAACTCGCCCCGCTCGAAGACCGTTCGGGCATGATGGCCTTTGGGACAGCACCCGAAGGCAGCACCTTCGAGTTTATGGAAGCTTATGTGAAAGAGATGATTGAGCTGATCAGGAAAGAGGTGCCTGAAACATCGGCCCTCATCAGCATCACCTCGCCGGGATTTGGCGCCGGAAGCAGCGTGAACACCGCCTTTTCGCGCATCCGCCTCGTTGATCCCGCCATGCGCAAACGCAGTCAGCAGGATATCGCTGATGACCTTGGTCGCGAGATGCAAAAACTGTCCGCCGTGCGGAGTTTTGTGACACAGGAACAGTCCATTGGCACCCAGCGCGGAGGCATGCCGGTGCAATACGTGATTCAGGCGGCCAACCTCGACAAGCTGAAAGCAGTGCTGCCGGCATTCATGGCGGAGGTTTACAACAGCCCTGTTTTTCAGTTCGCCGACCTTAACCTGAAATTCAACAAGCCTGAGCTGCAGATCAGCATCAACCGCGAGAAAGCCCGAAGCATGGGCGTTTCGGCCATGGATATTGCTCAAACGCTGCAACTGGCTTTCAGTGGACAGCGTTTTGGCTATTTCATCATGGATGGCAAACAGTATCAGGTAATTGGCCAACTTGAGCGGCCCTTCCGCAGCGAACCTGTCGACCTGAAAACAATCCATGTGAAAAACAACAAGGGCGAAATGGTGATGCTCGACAACCTGATCACCCTCAAAGAACAGGTGAATCCTCCACAGCTGTTCCGCAACAACCGCTATGTGTCGGCCACCGTGTCGGCCAATCCCGTTAAAGGCAAAACCATCGGCGATGGCATTGCCGAGATGAACCTCATCGCAGGCCGTGTACTCAACGACACCTACAGCACTTCGCTCGCCGGTTCATCAAAAGACTTTGAAGAAAGCAGCTCGAGCCTGTTTTTCGCCTTTCTGCTGGCCCTGGCCCTGATTTACCTTGTGCTTGCCGCCCAGTTCGAGAGCTTCCGCGACCCATTGATCATCATGTTTACCGTGCCACTGGCCCTGGCCGGGGCGGTGCTCACGCTGTGGTATTTCCACAAAACACTGAATATCTTCAGCCAGATCGGCATCATCATGCTCATCGGACTTGTGACCAAAAACGGCATCCTCATCGTTGAGTTTGCCAACCAGCGCAAATCGGGCGGTCTGCCAAAAAGCAGGGCTATACGCGAGGCCGCTGTTTCACGCTTCAGGCCAATCCTGATGACCAGCCTGACGACCATACTGGGAGCAGTGCCCATCGCACTCGCCCTGGGTGCCGGATCGGAAAGCCGTGTGTCGATGGGAACGGCCGTTATCGGCGGACTTACCTTCGCCACCCTGCTCACCCTTTATGTGATTCCGGCCATGTACGACTATATCTCTGAAAAAGACAAACAGGTTTCCAATGTGGAAGAAATGACCGGTGTTGCAGAAACCAGCAAAGTGAAGAAGGAAAGCCTATGAAATCCCTGATCAACACAGCAGTGCTCGTGCTCTTTCTGTGCCTTCTGAAGAATGCCTCCTCACAGGAATTACTCAGCCCTGAAGCAGCCATCAGCATTGGCCTTGCCAACAATTTCGACATCCGCCTGGTGCGCCAGGATGCGGCTATCGCCAGCAACAACTTTAGCCCGGGCAATGCCGGCTTCCTGCCCGAACTGAATCTTACGGCCACACAGAATTACAGCCTGACCGATTCGAAGCAGGAGTTCCTCTCGGGACAGGTGAACGACCGCAAAGGGGCAGCTGCCGATGCCCTCAATGCCGGACTGCAACTCAACTGGACCATCTTCGATGGCATGCGGATGTTTGTCAACTACAACAGGCTGAGGGAACTGGAACAAAAATCGGAACTGATGGTGCTGCTGACAGTGGAATCGTCGGTACAGCAAATCCTGTCGACCTATTACAGCCTGATCAGCCTGAACCAGAAAATCGTGGTGGTGGAGAAATCCATTGCCATCGACAACGAACGGCTGAAGCTGCAGACCGATATGCTCGACATCGGATCGGGATCGCGCCTCGAGATGCTGCAGGCCCGTGTCGACCTGAACGCCGACTCAGCCATACTGCTGAACCTGCAGAACCAGCTTTCGCAGGCACAGACAACCCTCAACCAGTTGCTTGCAAGGCCCGCCGATACCCGTTTTCTGGTACAGGATACTTTTGCCCTGAGAAACGACCTGCTGCCCGATCAGCTCACACAGAAAATGCTGGCACAGAACACTTCGCTCTTGCTGAGCAGGCGCGACGAACACCTGGCCGCACTAGTCCTGCGCGAGATCAAGGGCCGTCAGGCGCCAAGCCTGGGCCTGAATGTGGGCTATAACTTCGTGAACCAGCATTCGGAATCGGGATTCCTGGCAGCAAACCGCTCACTTGGGCTCACCTACGGAATTCAGGCCAACATGAACCTTTTTGATGGGTTTAACAACCTCCGCGAACGCCGCAATGCCGCCATCATGATCGAATCAGGCAGGATCAGGACCGAATCGCTGGAAAACGAACTGACGGGCGAACTACAGAAAAATTACGACAGCTATCAAAATAAGCTCAGGCTGCTGGCCATGGAAACACAAAACGTGCGTTCTTCAGCCGAAAACCTGTCCATCTCAGGCGAACGCTTCCGCCTTGGCGACCTTTCAGGGATTGAGTTCCGTGAAGCACAGCTGAACCATATGACAGCACAGGGCCGTCTGCTACAGGTGTTGTACGAAGCCAAACTCCTTGAAATAAACTTATTGCAACTGAGTGGTGAGCTGGTGCTGAACTAGCTTACTTTTCGAGGACCACAAAAGCGTTGGCCATTTCTTTCACATGCGACACCGACAGGTGGATGTGTGTCACCTGCATCTTCTCAAGGTATTCCTTCACCTTGCCATGGACCGTGATGACGGGTTTCCCCAGCTCATCGTTGATTACCTCAATCTCATGAAATGCCATGCCGAAGCGGTATCCGGTGCCGAGGGCCTTGAAAAAGGCTTCCTTGGCAGCAAAACGTGCGGCGTAATGCTGGTATTTCGACGACTTCGACTCGGCATAGGATTGTTCGGTCAGGGTAAACAGTTTTTCGCGCAAGCCATTGCTGTTGCTCAGGTGTTTCTCCATGCGGGCCACCTCAATGATGTCGGTACCAATGCCAAAAATCATAGGTCGGATTTTTGTCCAAAAATAAGCGAAAAAGCCGGAAAGCCTTCTTTTAGCCCTTCAAAAAGCTGAGATTCGATAAAAATCCCTTTTCCAAAGTTCGAAACTTTGGAAAAGGGATTTAAGGCAATTGACATTGATGTTGTGAATTGCTTTTGAATTGTATCTTTGAAATACTGAGCACAACAACGCAACATCAACCTTGTTTACAGATTCCGTTGTGAATTGCTTTTGAATTGTATCTTTGAAATACTGAGCACAACTCTATATACTATAAAGGCATCAAGTGTTGTGTTGTGAATTGCTTTTGAATTGTATCTTTGAAATACTGAGCACAACTTATATCGGTTAAGACGATTGAACGCGACCGTTGTGAATTGCTTTTGAATTGTATCTTTGAAATACTGAGCACAACAAGTCAAGAAAAATTTTACAGTCAAAGCTGTTGTGAATTGCTTTTGAATTGTATCTTTGAAATACTGAGCACAACTGTCCTTGGTTGGTATGTTGGTATTGGGCAGTTGTGAATTGCTTTTGAATTGTATCTTTGAAATACTGAGCACAACCTGAAAAGATCGGATATAGCTATCACGGGCTGTTGTGAATTGCTTTTGAATTGTATCTTTGAAATACTGAGCACAACTCTATATACTATAAAGGCATCAAGTGTTGTGTTGTGAATTGCTTTTGAATTGTATCTTTGAAATACTGAGCACAACAACGCAACATCAACCTTGTTTACAGATTCCGTTGTGAATTGCTTTTGAATTGTATCTTTGAAATACTGAGCACAACAAAACAAGGGTTTGGTCTGTGTGCATTGTGTTGTGAATTGCTTTTGAATTGTATCTTTGAAATACTGAGCACAACTGAGAGGGGTGATTTAACATGGCATACGAAGTTGTGAATTGCTTTTGAATTGTATCTTTGAAATACTGAGCACAACCTGAAAAGATCGGATATAGCTATCACGGGCTGTTGTGAATTGCTTTTGAATTGTATCTTTGAAATACTGAGCACAACAACGGCCGAAACTGCTAAGGTCGGATTCCCGTTGTGAATTGCTTTTGAATTGTATCTTTGAAATACTGAGCACAACTGACAACCCTAAATGCGACCGCAAACTGCTGTTGTGAATTGCTTTTGAATTGTATCTTTGAAATACTGAGCACAACTTTCTGTTAACGCACCCCTTCCATAATCCTGTTGTGAATTGCTTTTGAATTGTATCTTTGAAATACTGAGCACAACACATTGGGTGGCGAGCGCTTAGGCGCTGGCGTTGTGAATTGCTTTTGAATTGTATCTTTGAAATACTGAGCACAACAGGCGACGAACGTTAGTCTGTCCGGCACATGTTGTGAATTGCTTTTGAATTGTATCTTTGAAATACTGAGCACAACGACATTGTATTGCAGCGCAAGGAATACATAGTTGTGAATTGCTTTTGAATTGTATCTTTGAAATACTGAGCACAACCTGTCGCAACAAACGGTGTTTCAAAAGCATGTTGTGAATTGCTTTTGAATTGTATCTTTGAAATACTGAGCACAACGAACACGCGTACAATTAATGGCCGTTCTATGTTGTGAATTGCTTTTGAATTGTATCTTTGAAATACTGAGCACAACCACGTGCCAACCAGAAGGAGGATTAGCAAGTTGTGAATTGCTTTTGAATTGTATCTTTGAAATACTGAGCACAACATTTTTGATTTAGGTTCAATTATTTCATCAGTTGTGAATTGCTTTTGAATTGTATCTTTGAAATACTGAGCACAACGAACACGCGTACAATTAATGGCCGTTCTATGTTGTGAATTGCTTTTGAATTGTATCTTTGAAATACTGAGCACAACAGGACCGGGCCCAGGGTGACATCTGCGGCGTTGTGAATTGCTTTTGAATTGTATCTTTGAAATACTGAGCACAACCCGCGCGAGCTCGAGCTACAACCTCATGATGTTGTGAATTGCTTTTGAATTGTATCTTTGAAATACTGAGCACAACTTATCGAATATAGGTATGCGCGAAAAATGGGTTGTGAATTGCTTTTGAATTGTATCTTTGAAATACTGAGCACAACAGGGTTGTCAAAATGCACGTCACTAATTAAGTTGTGAATTGCTTTTGAATTGTATCTTTGAAATACTGAGCACAACGGACAATCCGGCTGATCTTAATGCGGTTCTGTTGTGAATTGCTTTTGAATTGTATCTTTGAAATACTGAGCACAACGTAATAGCCTTTACTCTTGCCATTGCTGCTGTTGTGAATTGCTTTTGAATTGTATCTTTGAAATACTGAGCACAACTTGCGCAAGCGGCGCCATGCCGTTGAATGAGTTGTGAATTGCTTTTGAATTGTATCTTTGAAATACTGAGCACAACTTTACTACTATGGCAAAAAAAAAGGTCAAGTTGTGAATTGCTTTTGAATTGTATCTTTGAAATACTGAGCACAACATTATGAATACCGAAAACGTATCAAAAGAGGTTGTGAATTGCTTTTGAATTGTATCTTTGAAATACTGAGCACAACTAATAAATACTATCTAATAACATACGAGGTAGTTGTGAATTGCTTTTGAATTGTATCTTTGAAATACTGAGCACAACAGCCGAATTTATCCGACCACGAATCGAGCGGTTGTGAATTGCTTTTGAATTGTATCTTTGAAATACTGAGCACAACAATCAACAAAAAGTCAAGTTTTATGAATTTAGTTGTGAATTGCTTTTGAATTGTATCTTTGAAATACTGAGCACAACTAACCATCGTACTAGGCTATAATGGAACCGGTTGTGAATTGCTTTTGAATTGTATCTTTGAAATACTGAGCACAACGCGTAAAATTTTAACACACATGGCATACGAAGTTGTGAATTGCTTTTGAATTGTATCTTTGAAATACTGAGCACAACACCGGAAAACTATGCCTTGCTGCCATTTTTGTTGTGAATTGCTTTTGAATTGTATCTTTGAAATACTGAGCACAACTTAAAAGCCTGCAGCGCGATGCCGGAATTGGTTGTGAATTGCTTTTGAATTGTATCTTTGAAATACTGAGCACAACCAAGCGAGAACAGGTCATCGGCCAGAACGGGTTGTGAATTGCTTTTGAATTGTATCTTTGAAATACTGTGCACAACGCCCGATACGCCGTAAGCATGATACAACGCGTTGTGAATTGCTTTTGAATTGTATCTTTGAAATACTGAGCACAACATTTGCGAGGTAGAGAAGCGCGCGTGCCCAGTTGTGAATTGCTTTTGAATTGTATCTTTGAAATACTGAGCACAACAGCGGAGTGCCTTCGCGCTCGCGAATGTTGGTTGTGAATTGCTTTTGAATTGTATCTTTGAAATACTGAGCACAACTTTGGGCGAATCGTGGCGACCGTCATCGGTGTTGTGAATTGCTTTTGAATTGTATCTTTGAAATACTGAGCACAACCTCAGAGATTTGATAGTGAGTTGCGATATGGTTGTGAATTGCTTTTGAATTGTATCTTTGAAATACTGAGCACAACGCATTGAAATCCTTAGCAGTAACAAGTTCAGTTGTGAATTGCTTTTGAATTGTATCTTTGAAATACTGAGCACAACTTTCTGTTAACGCACCCCTTCCATAATCCTGTTGTGAATTGCTTTTGAATTGTATCTTTGAAATACTGAGCACAACGGCGTGGATCTCCTTTGCCCTGCATCATGCGTTGTGAATTGCTTTTGAATTGTATCTTTGAAATACTGAGCACAACGGACGAACACGAAGGCGCAAAAGGCACACGGTTGTGAATTGCTTTTGAATTGTATCTTTGAAATACTGAGCACAACAAAAAATTCGGCTCACTCCTGAGCAAATCGGTTGTGAATTGCTTTTGAATTGTATCTTTGAAATACTGAGCACAACGAGACCATAGTGAAACATGCCGTCGAAAAAGTTGTGAATTGCTTTTGAATTGTATCTTTGAAATACTGAGCACAACCGGCTGGGGCGAAAGCAAATATTGGTACAAGTTGTGAATTGCTTTTGAATTGTATCTTTGAAATACTGAGCACAACTGAACGCAAAGATTGGCCTAAGGCGTTTTAGTTGTGAATTGCTTTTGAATTGTATCTTTGAAATACTGAGCACAACCTCTTTATACCCCCAACTACTGCATATAGTGTTGTGAATTGCTTTTGAATTGTATCTTTGAAATACTGAGCACAACGCTATTTGTTTATTCCCCTGAAATGTTAACGTTGTGAATTGCTTTTGAATTGTATCTTTGAAATACTGAGCACAACTGAAGTCATTGTAGGGGATTACAGGATAGTGTTGTGAATTGCTTTTGAATTGTATCTTTGAAATACTGAGCACAACTATCGCTTAGCGTTGATCGCGCAGCTGAGCGTTGTGAATTGCTTTTGAATTGTATCTTTGAAATACTGAGCACAACAGGCCTGATATTCCAGGTCACCGGCCTCGTGTTGTGAATTGCTTTTGAATTGTATCTTTGAAATACTGAGCACAACCCGACGGCAAGATGCCCGAAGGCCGGGTTGGTTGTGAATTGCTTTTGAATTGTATCTTTGAAATACTGAGCACAACTTTATGAACAGGTGAAACTGATGCGGGAGCGTTGTGAATTGCTTTTGAATTGTATCTTTGAAATACTGAGCACAACGTTTGCCATGAGAGAGTATGGCGATGTGTCGTTGTGAATTGCTTTTGAATTGTATCTTTGAAATACTGAGCACAACCACAACAAAATGGCAAACCTTAAATTAATAGTTGTGAATTGCTTTTGAATTGTATCTTTGAAATACTGAGCACAACAGCGAAAGCAATCGAGTTCGTGATGTGGCGGTTGTGAATTGCTTTTGAATTGTATCTTTGAAATACTGAGCACAACAGAACCCTGTTTATCTGATTGATTATCTTTGTGTTTGGTTTGTTTTTGTAAAGAAAAAAATGCAGCCTGCTGCTTTCCTCTTCGGGTTTCGGAGGGGATTTTTTTTATTCTGTCAGAACAATTCAAGCTGCTGGGGGGTGTCGGGTCGCACTTTCAGGCTTTGTCCCCTGAAAAATTCCATCATGCCGAATTGCTTGTCTGTTAGGGAAAACAAGATGATTTCACCCCTCGGCGCCAGAAATGATTTGACCCGCTTCATATGGACTTCGGCATTTTCGCGGCTGCTGCAATGCCTCACATAAATAGAGTACTGCAGCATGGCGAAACCATCCTTCTGAAGGCTTTTCCTGAATTGTGCATACTCCTTCCTGTCCTTTTTGGTTTCAGTGGGCAGATCGAAAAAAACAAATATCCACAAAATCTGGTACTGGTTTAAGCGTTCGAAGGCATTGTCTGACAACATATTTTAACTCAAATCGGGATAAAGAAGCTTGCGCGAAACACCCTCGAAACAGGCCGACAAGGAGGCCGTTGTACGCTGCAAACCAACCATTAGCGGGCTGTTTTTACCGTCGATCACCACATCAATCACCGGAAGCTGCAGCAGTTTTCGCTTGATCTCCGGACTCAGTGTTTCCAGGTCGCGCTGTTCGTTCATCAGTTGCAGAACGATGCGATCCACATAAGGCCGGTAGGGCTCCATAATGTCGGAAGCCAGGCACCAGGGATTGTATTTGTTGCGGTGATGAATGCCCACGGCAGGTAACAGGCCGCTCGATACGAGTCCGCGGGCCACCATGGCCAGCAACACCGCATAGCCATAGTTTAGCAAGGCATTGGGCGCCTCGCCAAACCGGTGCCGGGTGAATGAGGCTTTGCCTCCGAATAGATTTTCCCAGTAACAGGCTGCTGCCCTGCCTTCGACATTCTGTGGATCGCCACTCTTCACCAGCGTCAGGTAATACTGCATCCGGCTGTCGTCGATGGAATAAGCGCGCAGCAGCGCCGCCTGGTTGCTAATCTTTGCTATTACCGTCTGTTGCCAGAGGTTCTTTTTCAGTGGCAATGAACTTTCAAGTTGCTGGTACATTTTTTCAGTAAATGCATGGTGTGCAAACATGGGCAACATGAGGCCATAGGGCAGGTGCCTTGCATCGCAGTTGATCACCGCAACAAGGTGTTCGTTAAGTGCTGCCAGCAGAGCCTGTGTAATCGTGACCTGGGGATGGTCGAGAATGAGCACGCCAATGTCCTCAATCGGAATGCTGGCTTGTGACCCCTCAGCTGGGGTGCATAATTCCACCTGCAGTTGTTGGTCTTTTTTGCGCAATACCGCCGGGTTTCCAAAGTATAATGTTCGTTTAATCATGTTTCAATCGCGGTTAACAGCCGGTACAAAGGGATGTTTTCGAGGGATTTTTGGTGTGCTTGCTGCCAATGTCCAAGACCTCCAAACAGATCAATACAATGCTGATGGTTGGTGATGCCATTTTTCTTCAGCAGGATATCATTGTATGATGAATAGGGCCAGGTTTCGAAAGCCTCGCAAAAACCGTGGTGGACCGGGTTGCGGTGAACATATACAATGGCGTTTTGAAGGCAGTCGGTATTGCCGATGATTTCGCGCTTGAAGTTCTTGATAAACAGGGAGCCGCGCCTGTGATACACCTTGTTGAACGATTGGGTGTAGCAACTGAAAAGGTTCGAAAACTGTCTGGAGAGGAAGCGGCTGATATCGGGGGCGGATATCCCCTCATGCAAACCTTTTCCAAAGTTCGAAACTTTGGAAAAGGTTTGCGCTGCAAGTTGCTCCTCCCCCTGCAGCCTCCCACGCATCACCGCTTCCAACACTCCCCTTTCCCTGATTCTGACCACAATATGAAAATGGTTCGGCAGCAGGCAGTAGGACAGGGTTTCTGCTAACGGGTTGATATACAGGATGTATTTTTCAAGAAAATAATGGTAGTTGTATTCGTGCAAAAACAGCTTCTCGAACCCGTTGGCATGGTTAAAGATATGATAGCTGGTATCGGACTGAAGGGGTTGCATTTCAAATCTCGATTCGGTTAATCTCAATTACATTTCCAAGCCGATCAATCTTCAACGGAACACAAATTTCTTTAATCATTTCATTTGTCCATGCCCGTTGAGCTTTGTTATTACTTCCTAATTCAATGGTTTGAACAATTGCGTTTGCTACAAACGCTGGTATAAAATCACCAACATTACCAGTACAGCTTACCATTTTATAAATCCGATCCTTTTTAATCTCATCATGTAAACTGTTTGAATCTATTTCATATGGTGTTGGCAAATACACCAAATCGTTTGGAGAAAGCCAGAATAGTAGTTTTTCACCCTTTTCATTTGCTTCTGGAACAGAAATTAATCCTTGTTTTTGTCGTTCAATAACAATGTTCAAAGGAATAGTTTCAAAAGTGCGTTTCCCTACTTCGTTTACATAAATGGCGAAAAATAGATTTGTTCCTTTAGCTGCTTCAACGTATTTTGCAGATTTATTACCGGTTGTCCCTACACTAAATTTATTTCCTAACGGTTCATAAACCCGAACCTTATAAATAGGCTGATGATGATTCCCATCATTCAACTCTCTAATATTCCGATTCATCTCATCAATACCATCGGAAGAAAAAGCCAATTCAGGATTATTTGAATTGTTTTCTAAATGTTTGAGTAATATTTTTTGAATCCCAGTATCGGTAATACTTTCTTCAATTTTTTTAGAAGTAAAACTGTTGTCTAACAATTTCCTAGTTGCCACCAACTTTTCTTTGGTATCGGTTGTGAAATAGTATTGCTCAATTTTTGAAAAATTATTGTCGCTCCATTCCTCCGTTTTATCTTTGAAATATTTCTGAATCTTTTTGTTGTCCAACTCTTCAGATAATAACTGTTTGATTTTTGATTTTAGCCGTCTATCTACAATCAGTTCCGGATGATCTAAAGCAGAAGAAAGATTTACTGTTTTAATTTTTTTCAAGTTCACGCTCCCAAAGACAGTTTCTTTGTGCATCGGCTTACGTATTGCCCAGCTTTCACCTGATTTTTGTTTCTCGATTATCTTCTTCCCGTTTTCATCAAAATGCTGATAGCTATTCGTTGTTTTATTAATCACCCTTAAATTCTGTTTAAAGCTTATAACAATATTTCCGAGAGCTGTTTGAGCATCTTGAGTAAAAGTTGCCCACGGTTTATAAAACTCTCTGGCAACTTCAACGTATTTCAGAACCTTCTTTCCATCAATCAGCTTTTCTATTTGGACGGTTTCAATTCTCCGTAATTTACGTCTCAAATCGTAACGCGACTCTTTGGCACTGGCTTTGGCTGCTTCGTTATTTAAGTAATTGACATGACTTCGGGTAGCACAAGCTATTACCAATGCATCCATTGCATGGTGTCGGTGGTCGATCCTCTTTTTATTAAAACCTTTCTGAAGTTCAAGTGGCATTTGAGTTTGAAATACCTTATTCCCATTTTTGTTTTCCCATTGCCCGAACTGATTACTTTTTGTCAATTCATTCAATCGTTCGAAACGAGGATAAACAATTGTATTCCAAACATCATTCAAACCCCAATCTCTTTTCAACTGATCGGTTATTCCACCCGTGCACGAAATCAGATTCTTTGATGTCGCTTCTTCTTCTCCTTCTTCACGAACGATATTTGATAAAAGACTTTTAACAACCTTACTGATGTATCTGCTGTCGTTCAATTGCCTTTCAATAAAACCATCAGGAATATCTTCCATCAACAGTTTTCTCATTTTACCCCTGTTGCGGGAATAATTGTCTTTGATCAATTTCTCGTAAGCCTCAACTGACAAAATCTCAACAGTTTTTCCAAAATTCAGCTCTACTTTTTGGCCATGATGGTTTTTAATAAATTCATATCCGAGACAATTATCTTTCAACTGATTAACCTCAGATTCACAAATAACCTTATTGCTTGATGAATCGTCGAAATACCGTGATTGTGGAATGACATGTTCAATCTGATAATCAGTTGTAAAAAGTTTACTAAGGGGAATTATTTCATTGGTATATGGAGATCGGTATTTTTGCTCTAACCATAATTTGTATCGTAAAACATCTGATCTCGAAGGTTGCTTTTTAGCATCTGTTTCCTTGAATTTTTTCAAAATATTTTCAACATCCTCAGGAATCTCAATACCACTCTTCAATACATCATCTTCATAAATCCTTAAAATTTCTTGTTGACTTGGAGAATAAGGTCGAACGTTTTCGATCTCATACTCAGGATTTATAAATTCCATTAAAAGAGACTTTATGCGTAGGTTTGCATTTTCATTTTCATTGATCTGTTCTGTCATTCGCTTGCGTTTATCTGCAGGATTCTTCATCTCACGTCCAAGCTCCACATGGATTTCAGAAAAATTATCATGCTTTTTCCAAATATCACGAACTGTACGAAGGGTTTCTGTAATTACCTGTTCAACTATTGGATTGCGCAAAGAGTGTTGCTTAAATGATTTCAGATAAGCATCTAAATCTTCAGGCTTTTCCCATTTTGCTATTTCTTTAGATTCGGAATGTCTATCGTACACAATGTAACAAGCCAACCAAACCGGAAGAGCCTTGAAATTTGAAATATCATTTAAGCTTATTGCCTTTTCTCTTACCCGGGTTCTGATTTTTTCATCATATTCGCCTGTTAAAATTTTATCAATCCGAAGTTTTGTGTTTAAATCAATTGAATCTTCATTCCAATATTTCCCCATTCGCATTAATGGAAGCAATTTTTTGATGGCTTTGGCAGAATAGGAGCCGTAATCCTTTTTGAATGAAGGAAACTTTTTAAAAGCATCGACAAATCCATCATCAAGGTTGTGTTTTGTGGCAAAAGACTTTAGCGCCTTTTCAATTTCATGTTTATCATCAACGGAGTATAAAATATGCCAAAGTGCTTCTTCATTTTCTTTCGCTAAGAAATTGGCTGGTACATTATCAACCTTTTCAAGCCGATTTAAAATCATTGAGCGTGTCTCGTTACATGGATAGGATTTATCATCCACATAGTTCCAACGGTAATTATCTGCTTCTTTCTTTAGCCCAAATCCTGGATATTTCAGAAAGGCTTTCTGGTCAACTTCTTTACGATTGTTCAACCAGTCAAATAAATCGGTTAGGTCATCTTCATTTTTCAAGAACTCCGAAGTTACGTCAACATCGGTGTGTAATTTTTCATTCATCCATCTCTCCTTCTGATAAATCCGGATATTAGAAATAAACTGCCACAACCTATATTCTTGAAACAACGGATGAGATTTGGCGATACATTTTACAGGAACAGCCTTGTTTTCACCAGTTTCTTTATCTAAATAATTACGTACCTCATAAGGACAATCACTGATCAATGATTTTTTACTTTTTAACGGACGTTGGTAAAAGATGATGTCGTCCATAAATAAATAGGTAAAATCCCGGTTTGAGATCGTGTTCCGATGAGATTCATTATTGGCATATAATTCTTTCAAGCATTCAGAAAACAATTCCTGGTTCTGCAATTCAGCATGAAATTCTTTCTGTTTCTCTAAAATGGCCTTTAATTCTTCTTTGTAGAATTTTCGTTCAACAGTCCGAACTAGCTTTCCCTTGATCTTCTGATTGGGCTTTTGCAAAAGCGTATCATAAATATACCAACCAACTGTCTTTCTGCTTTGATCAATATCTGATTCAGTTTTCTTCTTTACCAAAGTCCAATCGTCCTCTTTGGGTGCGCGAAAGGAACGCTTCTCTTGTCCGTCTTTATCTAACTTTAATGTTCCATCATCATTAATATCCGTGGTAACAATAAACTCTTTGATCTTCCCTACCCAATCGAGCGGAACGTTACTTGTCCTTCGATAAATCCATCCGTTTTCCAAATGTACGTTGTACCAAATATCTTTCCCTTTCTTCTCGTCGGTCGCTTCAACTGAAACAACTTTCAACGCATAAAATTCAACCAATTTATTTGGATTCTCATCCTCATCTTCACCCCTTAACTGATAATAACCACGTTTTTGATTAAAGTTGAGCAATATCCAAGCTAATTCTTCTTTCTCAATTCTATAGTTTAATGCCTTCTTTCGAAGAAAGTAGATTGTCCAGTCATAGGGAACTTTTTTATCATCCTCTAATAATTGGGGTTGATGCTCTTTAAAATCAGCCAACATTTCATTGAAAGAATTTTGAAATAGAAATTCATATTGGTCGTTGCTGTTTTTAAACCATGCTATTTTAGGTTCTGTTTCAGAAAGGAATTGCCCCAATCTTTTTTCAAAATCAATTCTCTGAGCATAGTGATTTGGTAAAAAACCAATTTTAAAAAGAATCCGGTGTAATCGTTCTCTTCGAAGTATATATCGTTCTCGTAATCGCCTTATTCCTCTATATCCTGTTCTTTCAGCTGTTTGTGACTTTGAATTTCCTTTATCAAAATCACTTAATGTGGCTGCATCCATCGGAATAATCCTGCTGCCCATTCCTTCTATTTTACAGGGTTTTCCCTCTTCATTTGTGCCAACCAATGCCCAACCAATAGAGTTTGTTCCCAGATCAAGTCCCAAAATTTTTTTCATTTTATCTTGTTTTAGGGGTTTTTCATGATTATATTTGCTTCACAATTCAAAGCAATTCACAATAAGGATTATTCCGTTGTGAAAACATTTAAGGTGGTCTCGCCTAAGGCGAGATCGCCTTTTTTATTTCAATCCTGATGAGTGTTTCCCCGCTTCAAGAACATGCGGGCATTGAGCAAATTGAGCCTGTGAAAATAAATAATCTAATTCATTTTTCCAAGCATTTTTCCACAGCCCAATCAAAAAAATATTGGTATTTGTTGCAAATATCTCAGCACTATCCTTAGTGCCAGAAACCAATTCGACTGAGCCTTCAGCCGAACACTGGTCCACAACCGGGTGGTCTGCGGCGAGGCCTGATTCGGGCAAATACACGCTTAAGCCGCACTATTCAGACCGGCAGGAAATTGTTTGTTAATGTTTGTTGACAGGCTACAAAAGCCCCGGCAGCCTACTGTATCACTCCCAGCTTACGGCCTACTTTGGTAAAAGCGGCAATGGCCTTGTCGAGGTGGGCGCGGGTATGTCCGGCCGAAAGCTGCACACGGATACGCGCCTGTCCCTTTGGCACCACCGGGAACGAAAAGCCAATTACATAAATGCCCTCTTCGAGCAGCATATCAGCCATTTGTTTCGAAAGGAAGGCGTCGTACAACATCACGGCACAGATGGCTGATTTTGTGGGTTTCAGGTCGAAACCTGCATCCTTCATATGCTCAACAAAATAGGTGGTGTTTTCGTGCAGCCTGTCCTGCAGTTCACTGGTTTCGCTCATCATCTCAAACATCCTGATGCCGGCATTCACGATATGAGGCGGAAGTGAGTTCGAGAACAGGTAAGGCCTTGAACGCTGCCGCAGCAGGGCAATGATTTCCTTTTTGCCTGTGGTGAATCCGCCAATGGCGCCCCCAAAGGCCTTGCCGAGGGTTCCGGTGATGATTTCCACCTCGCCGCGCAGATTAAACAGTTCGGTCACTCCGCGTCCGGTAGGGCCCACCACACCGGCCGAGTGGCATTCATCGACCATCACCATGGCGTCGTATTTGTTGGCCAGCTCAACGATCTTGTCCATAGGAGCCACATTGCCGTCCATCGAGAACACACCGTCGGTGACAATGAGGCGGAAATTATGCTCCTGCGCCAGGATCAGCCGCTCTTCGAGTTGCTCCATATTGGCATTGGCAAAACGATACAGTTCGGCTTTGCAAAGCCTTACCCCATCGATGATGGAGGCGTGGTTGAGGGTGTCGGAGATGATGGCGTCCTTGGGTCCCAGCAGGGGTTCAAACACACCGCCATTGGCGTCGAAGGCGGCGGCATACAGGATGGTGTCTTCGGTACCGAAAAATTCGGCAATTTTTTGTTCCAGTACCTTGTGCAGGTCGGTTGTTCCACAGATAAACCGCACCGACGACATACCATAGCCATGGGTGTCGAGGGCTTCCTTGGCAGCTTCGATCAGGCGGGGGTGGTCCGCCAGGCCGAGGTAGTTATTTGCACAAAAATTCAACACCCTGGCGCCATTAATCAGCGTGATTTCAGCCGATTGTGGCGAAACAAGCACACGTTCTTCCTTATACAAACCAGCGGACTTAATCTGCTCGAGCTCAGCTTGTAAAAACGCATTCATCCTGGTATACATAAAGCAAATGGGTTAAAATTATGTGCGAAATTACACCAATTTGTCAGGCGGGAGGTCCATTCAGGGGCAAAAAAAATGAACCCGGAAGGCCGAGGCTTTCCGGGTTCGGTAAGGTGTTGAATGATGGTGTGCTGGTGCAGTGCTGCGCCTACATGCCATACATTTCGATGATCTGTTTTTTGTCTTTTCCGAGGATATTGTACTTCTTTCCGACCTTGATAAAGGCTTCGAGGGCCTTGTCGAGGTGGTGTATTTCGTGGGCTGCCGAAATCTGTGTACGGATACGGGCAGCGCCATTGGGCACCACGGGGAAAAAGAATCCGATGGCATAGATGCCTTCGGCATAAAGGTCGCGTGAGAAGTCCTGTGCCAGCTTGGCGTTGAACAGCATCACGGGCACGATAGGGGTGTCGCCAGGTTGCAGCACAAAGCCTGCATCGAGCAATCCCTGACGCCAGTAAGCACTGTTCGTTTCAAGCTTGTCGCGGCGTTCGGTACTTTTCGACAAGGTCTCGAGCACATTGAGCACACCGGCAACAACCACCGGAGCGATGGTGTTCGAAAACAGGTAAGGACGGGCTTTCTGACGGCACATCTCAACGAGCTCTTTGCGGCCCGAAACACAACCACCGCTGGCGCCTCCGAGGGCTTTGCCGAAGGTGGTGGTGATGATGTCGATCTTGCCCATCACATTGTACTTTTCGTGCGTGCCACGGCCTGTCTTGCCAATGAATCCGCTCGAGTGCGAATCGTCAACAAACAGCAGTGCGTCGTATTTTTCGCAGAGGGCAACCATTTCGTCGAGCCTGGCGGTGTCACCGTCCATAGAAAAAACGCCATCAGTGATGACGATCTTCACGCGTTTGTCAGCAAACTGAATCAGCTTCTGCTCAAGGTGCTCCATGTTCTGGTGCTTGAAGGTGTCGCGCATGGCTGGCGAAAGCCTGATGCCATCGATGATGGAAGCATGCACAAGCCTGTCGGAGATCATCACGTCCTCTTCGGTCAGGATGGCCTCAAACACACCGGCATTGGCATCCATGCAGGATGGAAACAAAATGGTGTCTTCGGTACCCAGAAACTCGGTGATTTTTTGTTCAAGTTCCTTGTGAATGTCCTGGGTGCCGCAGATAAAGCGCACGGACGACATGCCGTAGCCATGGGTGTCGAGGCCCTGGTGCGCAGCAGCCACCACATCAGGATGACTTGATAAGCCCAGGTAGTTGTTCGCACACATATTGATCACCCGTTTGCGGGGTGCACCGGCGGGGAACTCCACCTCAATTTCAGCCGACTGGGCCGAAAAAATTTTACGTTCGGTTTTAAAAAGGCCTGCGCCTTCAATTTTCTGCAGGGTATCCTGGTAGATTCCCCTTACTTTGTCACTGTAGCCCATATTGCCTGATATTTATTATTTCTTAGCCAAAAATTCATTTACCAGGTCAGTGATGCTGTTCACTGTATCGAAAGCTTCGGGTGTGGCCCTGTCATCAGGCAACGAAATTTTGTAGGTAGCTTCGAGGAATCGTTTGAGTGATACCATGGAGAATGAATCAACAATACCGCCCGAAATCAGCGGAGTTTCATAGGTCATTTCGTCTTCCGGATCATCCAGATACTCATCTACAACATACTTCAATACAACGTCTTTAATATTTTCCATTTTTTTGTAAGGTTTTTGTGATTACTATTTATCGTTCATATTTATTGATCAATCGTCTTCAAGGGTCGACACATCGCCGATTTCTTCGCCCCATTCCTTGGCATGAAGCAGGCGGCGCATGATTTTACCGCTTCTTGTCTTCGGCAACTTATCGAGGTATTCTATTTCCTGAGGCATGGCCAGGGGTGACAGGCGTTTGCGGATAAAGTTCATGATCTGCAGTTCAAGCATATCGCCGGGTTCAAAGCCCGGATTCAGTGTCACAAAGGCTTTCACCACTTCCATGTTCACGGCATCGGGCTTGGCCACAACGGCTGATTCGGCCACGGCTTCGTGTTCAAGCAAGGCTGATTCAACTTCGAAGGGGCTCACCAGGTGACCGCCGGTGTTGATGACATCGTCGTCGCGACCAATGAACCAGAAGTAGTTGTCCTGATCGAGGAAGGCCTTGTCGCCTGAGAGGTACCAGCCATTCTTGAATTTCTTTCCATAGGTTTCTTCGTTGCGCCAGTAAGTGCGCATCATGGCCGGCCAGCCGGGCTGGAAGGCAATGAGACCGGGTTTGTTGGGGCCATCGACAGGCTCGTAGGTGTGTTCGTCAAGCACCGTGGCAATGATGCCCGGGAAAGGTTTGCCCATTGAACCGGGTTTGATTTTCATGCCAGGAACATTCACAATCATCATCGATCCTGTTTCGGTCTGCCAATAGGTATCGTGGAAGGGTTTTCCAAACACTTTTTCGCTCCAGATCACGGCTTCGGCGTTCAGTGGTTCGCCCACGCTGGCCAGGTGGCGCAGGGTGGAAAGGTCGTACTGTTTCACCAGCTCGTCGCCGGCTTTCATCAACGAACGGATGGCTGTCGGAGCCGAATACCACATTGTTACTTTGTATTTGTCGATGAACTTATACCACGATTCGGCCGAGAAGCCTGTGTCGAGAATACACACAGTGGCACCTGTTGCAAAGCCACCGATGATGCCGTACGATGTTCCGGTAACCCATCCCGGGTCAGCGGTGCACCAGTAAATATCGTTGTCCTGGATGTCGAGCACCCATTTCGAGGTCAGGTACTGCGAAATCAGTGAATAATGCACGTGTTTCACGCCTTTGGGCTGTCCTGTGGTGCCCGAGGTGTAATGCAGCACCGACGGTGATTCTGCCTTGGTGTGTGCAGCCTCAAAATGCTCAATTTGTTCGGCGTGGTCCATATCAAAGGCCATTTCGCGTGTCTTGAGTTCCTTTTTACCGTCATGATCGATGATGATGATGTGTTTGAGCGAAGGGAGTCTCTCGAGGATGAGGCGTACTTTTCCCACATGTTTGCGCTGGGTGATGATGGCAGACGTCTGGGCATTGTCGAGGCGAACAAAAAGGGACTCGTCGCCAAAAGCCGAAAACAAGGGTTGTGCAACAGCGCCCATCTTGAGCACCGATAACACACCGACGTACAATTCAGGCACCTTGTCCATAAACAGACAAACCCTGTCGCCTTCGTTGATGCCAATGCCTTTGAGCATGGTAGCCATGGTGTTGGTGCGCAGCCTGAGGTCGTTGTAAGTGTATTGTTTCTCGACCCCTCCAAGGCCTTCCCAGAGGATGGCCTTTTTGTCTGACTTGCCCATCTGACAGATTCTGTCGGTGCAATACCAGCCAATATTTATATCATCGCCGGGTGTGTACCCGAGCTCCTTTTCAGCTAAGCTCCAGCTGAAGTTGTTAACTCTTTCTTCGTATGATCCAATGTTTGACATAAAATGAGTGCGGTTAATTCGAATTAATTGTAATAATGATGGTTAAATTCGCCATTTTCTAAAATCAACCAAAAATAGGCATTCCCCGAAAACGATTGCAAAGGCCTGTTCAATTTAGAATCAGTTTAAGTTAAAAGCATCCGGCCCGTTTCACAACCATTGTTTGCGTAAAGCAGTCAGGTTGGGCCAAACACTGCTGTTGCCGATCGTTGCAGCATCACGATTTGCTATTTTGTTGATTTTGTGTAAGGAAGAAACCTGTGAAAAACCTCATTATTCATGGTATCGGGGCCCGAATACCATCCAAATGATGGGTGATCAGGTGGCCAGGCTGGTTTTTTTGCGATCTTTGCCGAAATTTTTTTCAGCATGCAGATCGCTGCACTCGTTTCGGGAGGTGTTGACAGTTCGGTAACCATTCCCCTGCTTAAGGAAAAGGGCTTTGACCCGGTCATCTTCTACATCCGCATCGGGATGGAAGACGAGCCAGGCTATGTTGACTGTCCGGCCGAAGAAGATATTGAAATCACAACCTATATTGCGAAGAAATATGGTTGCCGGATGGAGATCGTCGACCTGCAAAAGGAATACTGGGAAAGGGTTGTAGCCTACACCATCGAATCGGTTAAAAAGGGGCTCACCCCAAATCCGGATGTGATGTGCAACCGTTTCATCAAATTTGGCAGCTTCGAAGACCGCTTCGGGCATCAGTTCGATAAAATCAGCACAGGGCATTATGCCCGGGTCATCGAAACCGACAATGGCTTCTACCTCGGCACCGCCGCCGATGCTGTCAAAGACCAGACATATTTTCTTTCGCGCATAACCTATCCGCAGCTCAGTAAGCTCATGTTCCCAGTTGGTGACCTGATTAAGCCCGAGGTGCGCAGGGTGGCCGAAAAAATGCGCCTACCCAGCGCCCACCGCCCCGACAGCCAGGGCATCTGTTTCCTGGGCAAAATCAACTACAACGACTTCATCCGCCGCTATGCAGGCGAAAAAGAAGGCAAGATTGTTGAGCTGGAAACAGGAAAGGTGCTGGGCACGCACAAAGGATTCTGGTTTCACACCATCGGCCAGCGCAAAGGTCTTGGACTTAGCCACGGACCCTGGTTTGTGGTTAAAAAAGACACTGACGAAAATACCGTATTTGTTTCGAACGGATACGACCCGGTGAGCCAGTACCAGGAAGAGATTGCACTGGCCGACCTGCAGCATATACGGCCGCAGGAAGCTTTTACGCACGGGCAGCAGGTGAGGTTCAAGATCAGGCACCAACCCGAGTTTCATACCGGAACCCTAACCCTTAAAGGAATCAATTGGATACTTAAAAGTGCACAGCCCCTGGCAGGCGTTGCTCCCGGCCAATTTGGCGTCCTGTACGATTTGCACCAACCAATCTGTCTGGGCAGTGGAATCATCGGGTAAAATCGCTAGGATTCAGCTTACGCATGCCGTATCTTTGCATAGTAATCTGACCCTCATGGCGTATTACCGGTTTCTGTTTCTGTTTCTTTTGCTTATCGCGCTCCGTGCCTCGGCCCAAACTCCCGTTTCAAGACATTTTACAAGCGATGATGGACTGCCGTCGTCGGAGGTATACAGCGCCGTTCAGGACAATACAGGATATTTCTGGTTTTCGACCGATCATGGTGTTGCCCGATTCGACGGTTACCATTTTGATGTGTTCGACAAACAAAACGGACTTCCGGAAAACACGGTATTTAATTTTCAAAAAGATCCCTGGGGGCGTATCTGGGTAGATTCCTACAATGGGTTCCTGGCCTTTTGGAATGGAACAAGGTTTGTGGCATATGAACACAATGCGCTATTATCGGCTTATTTAAAAACACTTGATGCCTCAATAACAGTGTATTCGTCCTATGAAATCATGCCCGACAGCAGCATATTATTTAACCTCATTGGTCGGGGCCAACACCTTATACATCCTGATGGCCGCCTTGAGCACTTGCCAAATAAAGGCCCAAAAGGAACGATCGATGTTGAGCTGATCGATAATGGCAAGGTGCACTTCAACTCGAACAACAACACGGATAAACTAAAACTATTTATCTACGACCGCAATAAGTCCTACACCCTGCATACAATGTTTGAAGACACTGGGACATTGCGTCGCTGGCAAATTAGCGCCCGGCACCGCGATGGTGCCCTGTATCTGGGCCTAAGCAGGCGCATCTTCGAAATCAGGAGCGATTCCGTTTTTCACACCCATGGCTTTAGCAGCCGCATCATCGCCATCGAAACGGACGCTAATGGCAATCTTTGGGTTGGCACCTTGCGTGATGGGGTGTTTCTCTTCAAAGACGGAAACCTCAACAGAACACCACATAACTATTTATCCGGAAACGCGATCAGTTCGGTCAGTTTCGATCACGAAGGCGGCACCTGGCTTACCACCCTCAATAGCGGCGTATATTACCTGCCCGACCTTAACCTTTACCGCTACGCCGCTAGTGAAGGCCTGCCAAGAAGCCGCATCATCCAGATAGAAACTGACCCGCAAGGAAACATCTGGCTGGCTTATGAGCAAAAAAAACTTTTCCGTATTGCCGGCAAACAGATTACCCAGTTTACGCTTGAAGGTGCGCCGGAAACAGAAATATCCAAATTGCTATACGACAAGCAGAATCACTGCTTGTGGATTGGTACAAACGTAAACCTGTATTACCAGAAAAACGACCGGATTTTCACTGTGCCCAATAATTTTAAACCTGGTCTGAAGGACTATCAGGGTCGGTTTCCGGGCATAAAGGACATGACCTTCAATCCGCTAAACCACGATATCTGGATGGGCAATTTTGCAGGTATTTCAAACTATGACAAAGAGGGGAAAGTCACTGTTCTGACCAATTACTCCAAGGTGTTTACCGAGCGCGTCGAATCAATCGCCGTTGATACAGCCGGTACGATCTGGATGGGGACATTGCGCGGATTGTGGCGAAGTAAAAACGGCCAGTTTGAATCGATGGCCAGCACCGATAAATTGCTCGGCGAGCGCATCACCCAGGTGAAAATACTGCACGACACCTTATGGCTTGGCAGCCGTGGAAATGGCCTGCTAATTTACGCCAACGACACACTCCGGCAGTATACTGCTGCTTCCGGCCTGGCCAGCAATTCGATCAATTTCATCGAAACGGGCGAGAAATACCTGGTCATTGGCACCAATATGGGCATCAACATCATTAACCGGAAAATCGTTGGCGGCAAATTGCAGATTCAGACCATGAATGCTTCAACAGGTTTGCCAACCAATGAAATTACCGCGCTGAAACTGAAAAACGATTCGCTGTTCATTGGCACCTCATCGGGATTGGTTGTGTATAACATCAACCAAATGAAGTTGCCTGATGTGCATTTTCCGTTAATGTTTACCGGACTGCAGATTGATGGCGTTCCGACAACGTTCAGGCCTGACATCAGGATTCCTTTTGCTCAAAACTCAGTCAACATCGACTATTTTGCCATTTCATACCGCAATAAAGGCAAACTCACCTACCGTCACCGGCTAAGGGGGCTCGAGAAAGACTGGGTGTTGAACCAAAAGACAAATGCCACCTATCCTTATCTTCCGCCAGGAGACTATACCTTCGAACTCAGCGCACAAAACCTGCTGGGCCAATGGAACCCGAATCCGGCCACCTTCAGCTTTTCGGTTAAAGCTCCCTTTTGGCAAACCTGGTGGTTTTACCTCTTACTTGCCGCCCTCATTACAGCAGTGTTTTTTATCATTATCACCTTACGCATCAGGTTGTTAAAAAAACGAAACCAGTTGATTTATGATGTTAACCGTTACCGGCAGGAGGCCCTGATCAACCAGATGAACCCGCATTTTCTGTTCAACGCCCTGAATACAGTGCAGCGTTTCATTCTCGAAAATGACAAAATCGCGTCGAGCAAATACCTGTCGAAATTTGCCAAACTCATGCGCAGGGTGCTCGAAAATTCACAGAAACAACACATTACCCTTCAGGAGGAAATTGATGCCTTGTCGCTTTACCTCGAACTGGAATCGGCCCGCTTTCACGAAAGGTTTCAATACGACATCATTGTCGAACCGGGTATGAACACGAACCTGGTCATTTTGCCCGTTTTCATCGTTCAGCCGATTGTTGAAAATGCCATCTGGCATGGCCTGATGAACAGCCCGAAAGATGGTTTGCTGACCATCGAGTTTTTATTCGATGGCCGGAATGGCATTCGTTGCCTTGTACGCGATAATGGCATCGGACGCATGGAAGCCCAGAAAATTTCAAACTCCCGGGAGAGAAAATCGTTCGGCGGAACCATCATCCAAAAACGCATTTCGCTGATGAACCAGCAGGAGAAAAAGCATATTTCACTTCGCTATAATGACCTTACTGATGCCGATGGCAAGGCTGCCGGCACCGAAGTCACCATAATTTTTCCAGACTCTATTCAAGAAACACCCCGCTGATATGCCACTCAAAGTATTTATCGTAGATGATGAACCTGATGCAATAATCTCAGTAGAGATCATCATCCGTGATTTCTGCCCCGACCTGCAGGTTGTTGGCAAGGCCAACACCATCGATGACGCATGGGACCTCATCAAAGAAACCCAGCCTGACCTTGTTTTTCTCGACATAGAAATGCCCCGTGGAAGCGGATTCGACCTGCTCGAGCGCTTTCCTATCCGCAAATTCGACGTGATTATCATCACGGCACACGTCCGTTTCAAAGACAAGGCCCATGAATATCATTCGTTTTACACCCTCGAAAAACCCATTGATATCGATTTATTCCTGAAAACCATCCAGGACCTGAAGCAGTTCAGGCAAAACAATCCCGGGAAGCTTTATAAAAAGCTTCCTAAATAAGGCAGCACTGGCATTGTAAATCCTTAAACCTTAGCGGTATAAACAGCGATAGGTGGTATCGCCTTCCACTTTTACCCTGAACTTTACGTTCTTTTCAACCTTGAAGGTTTCAAACTCCTTGTATGTTACCCATTTGCTTTCGCCGGGCTGCAGCACCTGCATATGGCCTGAGGTGACGGTCATAAATTCAACTGTGGAGGTTCCGAATTCATATTCGCCACAAGCCATCACTCCAATGGTGGCGGGGCCTTCAGCTGTTGTGTACGCAATGGATTTTACTTTTCCGTCGAAATACTCGTTTGTTTTAAACATGGGTTAGAGGGGTTTTAATTGAATGTATTTTCTTAGCCATTAAAGCCAAATAATTTTCGTTCCCTGATGCGTTGGGCAATGTAGTTGGGAACAAGCTTTTCCCAGGCATTGTCGTTCTTTTTAATGTGCTCGAGCACCATATGAGAGAAGATGTTGAGGAATTTCCTGTTGAAGGTTTTGATTTCAAGAATTTTACGGCTTTCCTTTAGATAATTGAGCAAATGGTTGATCTCGTGCGACACCTTCAGGTCGGCCAGGGTAATCAGCCTGTCGGATTCCACATCGATGGAAGGGTAGATGTACATCTTCATATTCGATGGGAAGAGTTTGCCGAAAGCAAACAGGATTCCGCCTTTCAAACCGGTATAATAGCTTTCATCGAGCACCTTTTCGAAGGTCTGTATACCAATGACTACCCTGAGTTTGATGAGTCTGAACTGCGACATATAATCGACCAGCTTGTAAAATTCCTCAAAGTTTGAGACCATCACATTCTGGCCAATTTCGTTCAGCAGGTCGACCCTGTCGAGGAAGTCCCTTTCGTCAAACTCGCCCGATTCCAACAGGTTGTTCAGGGTAATCTCGCACAGTGGCAGGGTGTTGTATTTGTCGTAGTCTTCGTCGTGTTTAAACAGGCTGTAGCTCGATTTCAGGATGTCGATGCCGGCATAGGTAATGGGCCTGAAGCTCCCCCTGAACACCAGCACGTTCTTCTTGTAAAACATATCGTCGGGTTCCTGCACATCGCCATGCCTGTCGAACATGATGGCCTTTGTCATGTCGTTTTTCACCAGCTGAACACCCAGCAGGCGGTTATCGACGTATGAAAGGTCGGGACCGCTCATATTGATCATGGTGATTTCAACACGGTCAGTGGTCAGGTTGTCGAGCAGCGATGGCAGAAAGCTGTTCGGCCGGTCCCACAAATAATAGCAGGCAAAGAGCAGGTTCACGCCCAGCACCCCAAGGGTGTTTTGCTGCAGAAGGTTGTCGTTTTCGTGCAGCCTCACATGGATGATCACTTCGTTGGGTGCGCTGTCTTCGGCCAGCTGAAACCTAACCCCCATCCAGCCATGACAGTTGTTGTCCTTGCGGTAATTAAGGGTGGAAACGGTGTCGGCGAAGGCAAAAAACTTGGTCTGTGGCATTTTCGAGTCGTTGAGCAGGCTTTCCAGTTCCGAAAACTCGGTACTCAGCATGAGCTCGAGTCTTTCGCGCGAAACATAGCGTTTCGAGTTCTTCTCCTTGCAGTAAAGGGCATCGCTGTAACGCTTGTCGTAGGCCGAGATAGATTTGGCGATGGTGCCCGAAGCACCACCGGCCTGGAAAAAGCAGCGTACCACCTCCTGGCCACCACCGATTTCGGCAAAACTCCCGAAAATGGTGTTGTCGAGGTTAATGGTGAGGGCTTTCCGGCTTACCGGTATAATTTCGCGGGTTGTCGCCATATGGGGTTGTCGTTGTTTAGTGAAACAAAGATAACGCGAATTTCTGCAGCCCCATTCACTTTGCACTTACCCGAACACATCACCTTGTTTAACACCCTATTGCATGATCAGTTTCGTCCTGAACACGCGCCTGTCGCCGATGGCCTCGAGCACATAAACACCCGGGGCAGCCACAGCTGACAACCTCATCCTGTTTCCGGCCACCGAAATCACCCCCACGGCCAGCATCCGGCCACCGGTAGTGACCAGCCGCAGTTGTTGCGGCACAAAACCAAGGTTGCTCAGATAGAATTCCCGGCTGCTCGCGGGATTGGGAAACACCAGGGTTTGGTGATGCTGTTGCGGATCTTCTACCAGGTCAAGATAGATGCCACAGGATTCGAGCAGGGCGTTGCTGCCTTCCCTGATGGCTTGCAACAGCTGATACACACCATCGCCCGGGCAGGTGGTGGCGCAGCCATCGCGGTGTCCGGCAACAACCCCGAGGAGCTGATTCAGTGGATGCGCATACGTACCGAAAGGCGGCAGCGAGTCTTTGGCCATTTTCCATGACAGCAGCTGCTCCAGGGAAAAGATGGCGGCTTCCGACGGCTGTACGGAAGTATAGGTTCCCAACAGGCAAATGCCGAGTGTGCCACTGTTCGATGCACAAAAATGCGCGCCCATCACCTCATCATTTGCCATGAGCAAACCCGGATCGCGCCCGGCGTAAATAATTCCATCGGGCGCAATGAGGTAGTTGTATCCGATGTCGGACCAGCCATTGACCTGGGTGTGATAGGTGTAGATGCTCCGCACCAGGTTGGTGTAATCGGTTACCGTGTTCGACGTAGCAGAATGGTGCAGGATGACATTGTTCACGGTATTGAACACGCGTTCATAGTCGGGTGCCGGCAATCCCTCACGCCAGCTCTGCTGGCTGACGAGCGGTGGCATTTCGCAGCCGGCCGGGTCAGTCTTTGCCTGTTCGGGAAGGCTGATCTGGGGCAGATTGATGGTGATTGCCTCTATTTCATTTCCCGGAACAACACCCGTGATGGTGGCTTGATTCACCGGACGGTCAAACACCATCAGGTTTGTCGTTGCCAGGCCATTCGTCACCTGGCTGTCTTCATCCACGCCAGGCACAAATGCGTTTCCACCGGCAGACACAACAAGGCTTGCAACGATGTCGGGCCTGGCCCTGATCACAAGCGCCCCAAAAGGGTTCTCCGTCTCCAGAAAACAGGCACGTTCAGCCGTCACAGGCAGCTGGTGCGAAACCACTTGCTGCCCGCGAAGCAAGGCCGGAAAAGCAATTGCCAGAGTCAGTAGGACCCAAAAGCCATAGCACCTGAAGAAATGGACCGTTTTCAGACCTTTGTTGTTAGATAATACGTACAGCTGCAGGACGATTCTGCAAAAGCCTTAGTTTTTGATGATCGTCATTTCGTTGATCAGGTTTTGTGCTCCGGCCAGCTTATCGATGACGAGCAACACATAACGGATATCCACATTGATGGTACGCTGCAATTCGGGCTCGAAGGCGATATCGCCACTCATGGCTTCCCAGTTGCCGTCGAAAGCCAGTCCAATGAGGCGTCCTTCACCGTCGATGACCGGGCTGCCCGAATTGCCGCCGGTAATGTCGTGCGTTGTAAGGAAATTAACCGTCATGCTGCCATCGGGATTGCCATAAGGGCCAAAGTCTTTGGCTTTGTATATCTCTTTCAGCTTTGCAGGAACGGTAAACTCTTTTACCGAAGGATCTTCTTTGTCCATCACACCCTGTAAGGTGGTGGTGTAATCATAATGAACCGCGTCGGCCGGAAAATAATCCTGAACGGTTCCATAGGTAAGCCTTAGGCTAAAGTTGGCATTGGGATAAAACACCTTTTTGGGTTGCATGGCCTGCAGTCCGGCCACGAAAATGCGGTTGCCCCTTTGCAGGTCTGCATTGGCGTCGGCAGTGAGTGTCTTGTAGGTTTCGAACATGGCGTTGAAAGCCACAACGAGTTCATAGGCAGGGTCTTTGCTGATGGATTTTGCCTTTGGATGTCCAAGGAAATTAACCACATTTTCCTTGCTGGCGAAAAGCGATTTCTCAAACAGGTCGTCGGCCCAATCGTCAAAGTTGCCGTCATATTTGCCTGCGATTTTTTTCAGTAATTCGGGTTGTTGTTCCACAGGCACATCTTTATGCAACATCTGCATCATGCTGCCGAGGAGCTTTTGGTCGATGGCGGCATTGTAATTTTTAAAATAATCGTCGAGGCCCTCGCGCAGCTTTGCAACTTCTTTGTCAATGGCAGTCTGATCAGTTTTAGCGGCCATGAGCAATTCCTTCAGCTGCCCGAATTTGCTTGCAAAACCGAGTATTTCGCTTCCACGCATCACGCCTTCGGCATAATACCAGCGCATGAGGTTGTATTTTCCCAGCGACTGATATGCCCCCGCGATCAGGGGCAATGCCTGACCGTATTCGGCCATTGCTTTGGGGTCTGTTTCGATCCAGGTGGTGAAATCCTGTTCCAGCCGGCGTTTTTTATCGGCCACCTTCAGCCGTTTGAGGCCTTGTGTCTGCCCGATAAAGTACTTCCAGTAGTTGGCTGTTCCGGCATATTTTGAGGCATACTGCAGGCGTACCTTTTCGTTGGCATCCATGCCTTCTTTCATGATCCTGAGTTTTTCCTCACGGATTTTCACGATGGTCGGGTTGGTTTCGTTGATGGCCAAATCAACTCCCCAGGAAGTGAGGTAGCGGTCGGTGCTGCCCGGATTCCCCATTATCATCGAGAAGTCGCCTTTATTGACCCCTTTGATCGAGATTGGCAAAAAGCGTTTCGGGTGATAGGGCACATTCGACAGGCTAAATTCAGCGGGTTGATTGTCGGCATTGGCATACACCCTGAACATCGAAAAATCGCCGGTGTGGCGCGGCCACATCCAGTTGTCGGTGTCGGCACCGAACTTTCCGATCACTTCGGGAGGTGTGCCCACCAGCCTGATGTCCCTGAATGTTTCATAAACAAGCAGGTAAAATTCGTTCCCTTCGAAATAGTCTTTCACCACTGCATTGTAATGTGTGTCTTTGATGGCTTCAGCAACCACGTTTTTGCGGTTGGTGGCCAGCATTTCGTTGCGTTCTTTTTCGCTCATCTCGCGGGTGACGCCATTGAGCATATCCCTGGTCACATCGGCCATACTAACCAGAAACTGAACGGTGAGCCCGGGAACAGGAATTTCGTCCTGAAAAGTACCAGCCCAGAATCCATTGGTCAGAAAATCCTTTTCCACCGAGCTAACCGACTGGATTGAGCCATAGCCGCAGTGGTGGTTGGTGATCAGCAATCCTTTGTCGGAAATGATTTCACCGGTGCAGCCGCGTCCAAAAATGACCACGGCATCCTTCAGGCTGCTGTGATTGGCACTGTAAATTTCTTCGGCGGTGAGTTTCAATCCCATTTTTTGCATGTCCACATAATTCAACCTGTTGACCAGCATCGGAATCCACATGCCTTCGTCGGCCTGAGCCTCAAAACGGAAGAAAGAGAGAAAGAGCACAAACAACACAAGTATCTTTTTCATTTTAAGTTTATTAAGAAATATTATTATCAATTATTCTTTTTATACCATTGATCATCAGACATATTTTTCGCCTTTGTCGACCTTAATATCGTTCACAAACTGCCTGATCTGCTGTTCGTCGTCGCGTTTGCATATCAGTAGTGCGTTTTCGTCTTCCACCACAATATAGTCTTCGAGGCCCTGAAGCACTACAATCTTGTCTTTTGGCATATTGACAATGCAGCCTTTTGAATCGTAGGTCAGCACATTGTTGCCCATGATGGTATTCTGGTTTTCGTCTTTTTTCCGGATGTCGTAAAGCGATCCCCATGTGCCGAGGTCACTCCAGCCAAAATCGACCGACATCACATACACATTGTCAGCTTTTTCCATCACGCCGTAGTCGATTGAGATGTTGCGGCAAACGGAATAGGCATCGTTGATGAAGGCGGCTTCGGCAGCAGTGCCGTATTTCCCTGTTCCATCTTTGAACAGCTCGTTCACCTCAGGAAGAAACTGCTCGAAAGCATTGTCGATGGCCGCCAGCGACCAGATAAATATACCCGAATTCCAGAGGAAATCGCCGCTTTCGAGGAAGGTAAGCGCGAGTTCAAGGTTAGGTTTTTCGGTAAAGGTCTTAACCTTTTTCATCTTGGGAAGCTTCGGAAGCACCTCCTGATCCACAAACTGAATATAGCCATAACCGGTGTCGGGGCGGCTGGGCTCAATGCCCAGGGTGATCAGCCATGGGTGTTCATTGGCTGCTGCCATGGCGGCAAGCACATTCTGGGTGAACACTTCTTCGTTCAGGATGATGTGGTCCGAAGGAGCAACAACGATCACTGCTTCACTGTTTTTTGCCTTGATGACATGGTTGGCATACGCAATGCAGGGTGCCGTATTGCGCCTTGCAGGCTCGCACAACACCTGCTCGGGCGAAAGCTGGGGTAACTGCTCCATTACCAGGTCGCGGTACATTTCATTGGTCACAATATAAATTTGCTCAGAAGGGCAAATCTTGCTAAACCTGTCGAAGGTCATCTGGATGAAAGTCTTGCCAAGTCCAAGGATATCAATAAATTGCTTTGGTCGCGAAGTTTTGCTCATGGGCCAGAAACGGGCGCCAACGCCACCTGCCATGATGACACAGTAATGGTTTTTGTTATGATTCATCGGGTTCGGGTTAGTGTAATATTCAGGCGCAAATTTAGTAAACTATCTCAATCGGTTGCGCTTAGCGGATGAACTTTAGCCAGCGGATTGAACAGGTAAAGCCTGCCTGTAGACATGCAAAGGCATTTGTAGCGTTTGCGCTGTTTATCAAGTTTTTTGAAAACCCTGCCGCCTGTTGTGCGAAACTGTGTCCCTTCGGCGAGTTTCTCGAGGTCGGTGCCTGAGGCTTGCTTCAGGTCATAGTTGGCCAGGGCCTTGGTCAGCGGCACATCGCTGCCGTTGATGGCCTTCGCATTGATAAGGTAATTTTCGAGCGCCTGCCGCAAATCTGGTGGAAAAACTTCTCGTTCGAAATAGGGCTGCATCAGCGTCCTGAAAGCCGTTTTCCATTCGATGCCATGGGGTTGCACCCGGCGGCCATATTGTTCAAAAACAACCAGATGGGCAAATTCGTGGACAAAAACCACCAGAAAATGATAGGGATTCAGGTCATGATTCAATGAAATCCGGTGCGGGTTTCCCTTTGTTCCTGCCCTGAAATCGCCCAGCTTGGTGGCCCTTTTGCGGCTGATGTGCAGCTTGAATTTGTGCCGAATAAGCGTGTCATACACGAGATCAAGGGCCGCGTCGGGCACGTATTTGCCAATGATTTCCTTATCCCCTGGCATGCAACGATGTGGTTTTGCCGGTGTCGGGCATCACATAGCCCCAGTGTGAGCAGTCGCAATGGCGTTTTTTCTGCTTCACTGCCGGACGTAAGGGTTTGCGTGTGCTCGAACAGTTGGCCATCGTCAGGCCTAAAGCAATCAATGTCAGAATATAAACGGTTTTACGCATGGTCAGACTGAAGGGATTATCAACACTATAAATCTGTGCCAAAATTATTCTTTTCAGCAAAGCAGGGACGAACAAAATGCAATTTACCGATCCGGGTAAAAATTTCAGTAAATTAGCGCTGTTTTTTAACTGCTCCCGCGACGATGCTTAAACTGCTGGGTGAATATTTAATACTGATGTTTAGCGTCTTTAAGAGACCCGATAAAGGGCCTGTTTTCCGCAGGCAACTCATGATCGAGTTTATCGGCCTCGGGGTTGATTCCTTCGGCATCGTGGCCATCATTTCTGTATTTACCGGGGCCATCGTGGCCATTCAAACGGCCTACAACATCGATTCGCCACTCATTCCCCTGTCGATGGTGGGTTTTACCACTCGTCAGATGGTGATCCTCGAGTTTTCGCCCACCATCATCAGCCTCATCCTGGCCGGCAAGGTGGGTTCGCGCATTGCCTCCGAAATTGGCACCATGCGGGTCACCGAGCAAATTGATGCCCTTAGGGTGATGGGGGTGAATCCGGCCAATTACCTGATATTGCCCAAGATAACCGCATCAATGCTCTTTAACCCGGTGCTGATCACCTTCAGCATCTTCCTTGGTATTTTTGGCGGCTGGGGTGCCTGTGTGATCACCAACCTGGTGACATCGACCGACTTTGTGGAAGGCCTGCGAGGCTGGTTCGAGCCCTTTACGGTGACTTATGCCATGATCAAGACCGTGGTGTTTGCTTTCATCATTTCATCTGTTTCAGGATTTTTAGGCTACAGCGTGCAGGGCGGCTCCATTGAGGTGGGCCGGGCCAGCACCAAAGCAGTGGTTTACAGCAGTATTTTGATCATTTTCTTCGATTTGATTCTTACCCAACTGTTGCTGATATGATCCACCTGAACAACATACAGAAATCATTCGGCGACAGGCTTGTGCTCGACGATATTGACACCTGTTTCGAGAAAGGCAAAACAAACCTCATCATCGGGCAGAGCGGATCGGGCAAAACAGTGCTGATGAAATGCTGCATAGGGTTGATCGACCCTGATGCCGGCGAGATTGTGTACGACAACCGCCAGTTTTCGAACCAAAGCGACAGGCGCAAACAGGATATCCGCAAGGAGATGGGTGTGCTTTTTCAAGGCGGTGCACTTTTCGATTCCTTCACCGTGGAACAGAACATCATGTTTCCGCTCAATATGTTCACCAGCATGAGCCTGGAGGAAAAACTCGACCGGGTGAACTTCTGTCTGCAGCGAGTCAACCTGGTGAATGTGAACAAGCTGTTTCCATCGGAGATCAGCGGAGGGATGATGAAAAGGGTGGCCATTGCACGCGCCATTTCAAACAACCCGCGCTACCTGTTCTGCGACGAGCCCAACTCGGGCCTCGACCCGAAAACAGCAGAACTCATCGATGCCCTGATCAGCGAAATCACCGAAGAATACGACATCACCACGGTGGTGAATACCCACGATATGAATTCGGTATTGCAGATTGGCCAGAAAATCACCTTCCTCTATAACGGAAAACTCTGGTGGGAAGGCGATAAAAACACCATTCTCGACACCGACAACCCCGAACTCAGGGACTTTGTTTTTTCGACCGAACTAACAAGACGCATTAAAAGATAAATCGCATGAATTACCTCGACATTATTATCGCCGTTTTGCTGCTTTTTTCAGCCTACAACGGCTATTCGAAAGGACTGGTGATTGAGCTGGCCTCACTTGCCGCCCTTATTCTTGGTGTGTATGTGGCCATACTGTTTTCGGATGTGACCGGAGATTTTCTGAGCCGCTATTTTGAGCTGCACACCAAATACCTGTCAATCATCGCCTTCATGCTCACCTTCGTGTTGGTGCTGATTGCCGTGATGCTGGTTGGCAAGCTCGTCGAAAAGTTTGTCGACCTGCTGTTGCTGGGCTTTTTAAACAAGCTGGCAGGGGCTGTCTTTGGCATTTTGAAAGGCGCACTCATCCTGAGCATCATCATCTTTCTGCTCAATTATTTTGATGCCGAAAAGAAGCTGATCAGCAAGGACAGCCGCAAAAGCTCGTTCCTCTATAACCGCATCGAGCAGATTGCACCTACGATATACAAAAAGCTCCATTTGCCCGAAAAAATCGAGATAACAGTGCCATTCGGCGATGAGGACAAAAAGATTTTCTAGGCGTTTTTGGTGTCTGGTTTGGTGGCTTGAGAAGGGACAGAGGGAAGGCTAATTTTGTATTATTTCCAAGTATTTTGCTAAACTGGATAGATATTGACTTTCTTGCCAATATTTTGCAGACAAAATGAAAGTTATTATGCTTCATTTAATCTGGTTATTCAAATAGAAACCAAACGTAAAAGAATTAACAATTTTTGTTTTTAATGAAATTGTATGATTGTAAATAACCTTGGTTCGCAATGTAATCCGCAAATATTTTAGAAATCGATAATGAAATGCATTGTTAATATCTAAATTGTAGCATTTAATTAATCTGTGATTTTGACGATTAACATTTAATTGACTAAAATTTTCCCAATAGACATTTTTGTAAATCGGATGCGACAAGGAATTGAAAGTAAATGTTAGCCCAAATTCGGTTCATCCGATAAATTGAACCGCTCGCCAGAAATAAGAAAAAATAAATTGCCATTTTCATAATTATTCTTTTCTATAAATTCAAAATCGATTTAAAAATTATTTCGACCTCAGACTTTAGTCCGGGCACGTGGCCAAATTGCTTCCAAAGGATGTTACCGCTTTTCGCTTCGAGAATCAAAAAACGGGGATAGCCGTTGTTGTTGAGCAACTGAGAGAATACCTGGCGGTGGTATAGGAGTACCGGCAAGCGGATATTCATTTTTGTCTTGAAATGCTTGATTTTCGCCAAGTCAGTATCTAGGTCATTGACGCTGAAAAAATGTATCCTGTCGCCATATTCATGATACAGTTCATCAATTGTCGGAGCGGCTTTCATGCAATAAAAACAGCCAACATACCAAAAGTCGAGAAAAATATAGCCGTCATCCGGAAGGATGAAATCTCCACCTTCGAGCCTGACGAAGTGCATGGTATCAATGGTAATGTTGTCCGCGGCCTCGCGGGTTTTCACCTCAGCCATAACCATGGTGTCCTTTTCGACGTGCTGATAGGCATGAAAAAAAGCCGGCTTCGTTTTAGGCATGCTGTCAAACTCATGCAGCCCTGCCAGATAAAGCGTCTGCAATTGAAATCCCAATTGCCCGAAGTCAGCCCTTAACAGCTGTTTTACGCACTGTTGGCTTAAGGTGTCGATATAGAGGATTAAGTCAATCGATGTGACTTCTTTGTCCTGAACGTTCACATCGAATTGGACAGGCTGTATCGTGCCTTTTGCTTCCAGATAATGCCAATAGGGTTCTTGTTGTAAAATGGATGGTTCAATCAGCAAGGCATTCAATGGAAAACAGGGAAAAAGGCTGTGCCCCTTTGCCTCTGTTTTACCTCCGATCCGCTGAATCGTTTGTGTACGATGGTTGATGGACCAGCTGGTGTCGTTCAGTAACAACAGTTCCAGTCCCGACTGTTCATCAACGATTTGAAGGTAGGTAGGGCAGATGTCCGCCACAGGCTTTATGTAGTTTATTTTGACCTGTTTGCAGACAGTATCTGTTTCAAACAGGTCTTTTTTGCAGTATTGAACTTCCAGTGCAAAGCCTTTGTAGCCATTTATCTTTTGCAGATAATCCGTTAATACCTTGTCGTTCGGATTTTGAGAAAATGCGCTCAAAAAGGTTAGAGTAGTTGCGAATTGAAATAAATGCTTTTTCACTATTTATTATTTTTTACTGATATAACGTGAACTTAATACAACCTTACTAAACTTGATTGTAAAAGAAATTAAAGTTGTATTAAGATCAAGTTTTTAAATTTTATTAAAGAAAATTTCAGATTTTCCATTATACTCCGCATCGTATAGTAGTCCTTAATAAACACTCCGAACACTGCAATTTGTCATTTATTTAATAATAGCTTGTGATTCCATAGCATTTAAAAATTATTTCTTGTTGCTATTGGGCCAATTAAATGAAACTTACGGCTCTTTTCCTCAAGCTAATCACTGATTAATTTGATTATATTCACGTCAAAATATTTTCACCAATATAACTATTTTTTTTGTGAAACCATTACGATTGAGCAAATTATTTATATCCATATTCTAATGGAGGATTTATAAAAGGTAGATTATGAATCATTACTATCGTTCAAAAATCAGATCGACAGCGAATTACAAATAGATTCTTTGCGATATGATCGTATATGGTTTTAAATAGCACATTTATTTCGCCTTTTTCGCCTGACAGGATGTTGCCTGACAAGGTATTCATTTGCGCGAAAGCCAGGGCTTGCTGTTTTCACAACCAAAACAGATTCTCACGCAGCATCTCAAACAGATTTTACCCTTGGACTTGCATGGTTTGTTATTTAGAAATATTCTAAATTAAACCCCCGCTGTGCGGCTTATCGTTCAGCTTGCGTTAAGCTAAAAAAGGAAAGCAAACGTGGGTGTTGTCAGCTATAAAATTACATATCAATACGATAGCAAGACACGGTATTGCCAAAGCCAGGCATTGTGCGTTAATTCAGTGCAAACCAAAGCCGAGAGCGGATGACAAGTACTTGATTTCGAAAAAAAAAATGAACTATCTTGCAATAAATTCCACCAATTATTCCTATTCAGATTACTGACCGATGACTAAAGCTGCTCACTACATATATTTGGGATTGATGACACTGATTGTGATTGTTGTGTTAGTTGCAATCGGCTACGAAGGCTATGGCTATTACCACACAAGCCTCGAAGAAAGGTATTTCCATGAAGGACACAACGCATTCAAATCCAGCGGCGTAATCGGACATGGCCTGGGTATTTTTGGCACCCTTGCCATGGTCATCGGGGTTTCAACCTATATGCTGCGCAAACGTTACCGCGTGTTCAGCCGCATGGGCCTGCTGAAATATTGGCTCGAGTTCCATATATTCCTGTGCACCCTCGGTCCCATACTCGTGTTATACCACACTTCGTTTAAATTTGGCGGCATCGTGGCCATCAGTTTCTGGAGCATGGTGGCGGTTTTTGCCAGCGGTGTAGTGGGGCGTTTCATCTATTTGCAAATCCCCCGCTCAATCGAAGGCCGTGAACTGAGCCTGAATGAGGTACGTGGCCTGCAGGCCGATATCGGGGCGCTGTTGCGCGAAACCGTGAAGCTCGATGATGAAAGCTACAACAGCATTGTTTCGGCCACCGAAATGAAGCGCGAAACGAAAGCAAAAGGGGTCTCAGGCTTTTTTTCTTCTTATTTCGACGACAGGCGTAGCCTGCACAATGTGAAACGGGTGCTGAAAAAAAACAATATTCCGGGACCTCAGCTGCGTAAGATTCTGGCCTTGGTGAAAGGGGAGTTGTCGCTCAACAGGCGCATCGGCCGCTTGCAAACCATGCAAAACCTCTTCAAATACTGGCATGTGGCGCACCTGCCATTTGCCCTTGTTATGCTGGTCATCATGGTGATCCATGTGGTGGTAACGATCGTGTTTGGATTTAAATGGATTTTCTGAGATGGATGAATTGATGCTCGAAAAGGTCATTACGTATTCAGTCGCCATACTATTTTGTGCGGTGATTGTGTACATCTACCTGCGGAAACAACGCAGGGAATCGAAAATCGTTGAGGCCAAGATTGCCCAGGCCAAGATCGACGGCCTCTATGAGCCGGTATCGCTCCATCCGGTAGTTGACGAAAACAGCTGCATAAAGACCGGAGCGTGCATACTGGCCTGTCCTGAGCACGACATCCTCGGCATCAGGAACGGCAAGGCCACCACCATCAACGCTTCGCACTGCATCGGCCATGGGGCTTGCTTTCACGCCTGTCCCACCGAAGCCATCGCCCTGTATATCGGAACAGAAAAACGCGGCGTCGAGTTGCCGCATGTGAGCCAGCATTTTGAAACCAATGTGCCAGGTATTTTCATTGCCGGTGAGCTGGGAGGTATGGGACTGATAAAAAACGCCGTTGAACAGGGTCGGCAGGCAGTGGAAAACATCCTGAAGGTGCTCAAAAATGATGGCCTTGCTTCTCCATACGACCTGATCATCGTTGGCGCCGGTCCTGCAGGCATCTCGGCCTCGCTGACGGCAAAAAAACACAACCTTCGCTTTCTTACACTCGAACAGGACACCCTTGGCGGAACCGTGTTTACCTTTCCGCGCTCAAAAATCGTGATGACTTCGGCCATGGACCTGCCCCTTTTCGGTAAGGTGAAACTGTTTGAAACCAGCAAAACCGAATTGCTCGACCTTTGGGTCAAGGTGCTTGATAAGCACGCAATCAGCATTCGTGAAAATTCCAAGGTGGAGGCCATCGAACGCGGGAACAACCTGTTTAAGGTGTCAACCCTCGACGGGCAGGCCTTTGAAACGAAGACGGTGTTGCTGGCCATTGGCCGCAGGGGAACGCCCCGTAAGCTGAATGTGCCCGGTGAGCAACTCGAAAAAGTAGCTTACCGCCTGCTCGAGCCCGAAGACATCAGGGATAAACAGATCGTGGTTGTCGGCGGAGGCGATTCGGCCATTGAGTCGGCCCTGCTGCTAGCTGAACAGAACAAGGTCATCCTGAGCTATCGCAGCGAACAATTCAGCCGGATAAAGCCCAAAAACAACGAACGGATTTCTGAAGCCGCAAATTCAGGATTGATTGAGGTGAGGTTTAATACCAGCCTGAAAATGATTGAGAAAGAAACGGTCAGCATCGAGAATTCACTCACGGGCGAGATCCAACAGATAAAAAACGACCTGGTGTACATCTTTGCCGGCGGCGAACTGCCCACCCAGTTTTTGCAAAAAGCCGGTATAGGCATTACAAAGAAATTCGGTGAAGCAATTTTAAAACACAACTGATCCATTGTCCGATGAAGCACATAAAAAACATCACTAAAACCGGCGGGCTTCTGTTGACCTTACTGTGTTTGATCAGTTTCGGGCTGCAGGCCCAGATATCGCCCGGCGACCTGGCTGAGCCGCACGCCCACCTCGAAGGCCTGTCGAATTGTACCTTATGCCACACCCTGGGCGACAAGGTTTCTGACGAAAAATGCCTCGATTGCCATAAAGAGCTCAAGGAACGCATCGACCAGAAAAAAGGCTACCACAGTTCAAGCGACATGAAAGGCAAATCATGTGTTGAATGCCATAACGACCATCACGGCCGTAAATTTCAGATCGTCCGTTTCGACCCAAAGGCTTTCGACCACCGCTTAACAGGCTATAAGCTCGAGGGAGCGCACCTTGAAAAAGCCTGCGAGGATTGCCATCAGCAGAAATTCATGAGCGGGCAGAAAATCAAGGAGAAGAAATACACCTTCCTTGGACTGAACACCGAATGCCTCAGCTGTCATGAAGATTACCACCAGGCGAGCCTGCCTAAAAATTGCCTCGAATGCCACAACTACGAAAAGTTTAAGCCGGCGCCAAAGTTCGACCATAACAAAGCCGGTTTCAAATTGCTAGGGAAACACCAGGATGTTGATTGCCTGAAATGTCACAAAAAAGAACAGAGGAACGGCAAAGATTTTCAGGTGTTTAAGGGCGTCGAAGCCAGAAACTGCACCAGCTGCCACACCGATGTGCACCAGAATAAGTTTGGCCAGGATTGCAAGAAATGCCACAGCGAAGAGTCCTTCCACCTGATTAAAAACACCAGCGATTTCGACCACAACCAAACCGGGTTTAAGCTCGAAGGAAGCCATGTGGCCGTAAGCTGCAAGGCCTGTCACAAGAACAACTACACCGACCGCATCCGTCATCAGCTCTGCACCGATTGCCATAAGGATTATCACGAGGGGCAGTTCCAGAACAAAAACCCGAAACCCGACTGCAAGGATTGCCACACGGTAAACGGATTCCCGGGCTCGACCTTTACCCTCGAACAACACGAAACCACCGCCTTCCCGCTCAAAGGTGCGCACCTGGCAACACCCTGTTTTGTGTGTCATAAGAAAACCGAAAAATGGCGCTTCCGCGACATCGGATCCAGCTGCAGCGACTGTCACGAAAACATTCACAAGGAAACCATCTCAGCAAAGTATATTCCCGAAAACAACTGCATGAACTGCCACGATGAAAGCCGGTGGAACAAGGTGGTTTTTGATCACCGCCAGACGGGTTTTCAGCTCGAAGGCAAACACGGACTCGTTTCATGCCGTGAATGCCATTTCAGGGCAGATGAAAACGGTAATATACACCAGCAGTTTGCCGGGCTGGGGCAGCAGTGCACTCCCTGCCACACCGATCAGCACCAGCAGCAGTTTGATGACGCAGGATCAACAGACTGCAAACGCTGTCATGCTTTCGAAAACTGGAAAACCTTACACTTCGACCACAACAAAACACGCTTCCCGCTCGACGGGAAACACGCCCAGGTACCTTGTGCCTCCTGTCATAAGGAAACGACTAAAAACAACCAACCTTTCATCCTTTACAAAATAAACGATTACCGATGCGAAGCCTGTCATTTATAACCATTTTGCTTGCGCTTGGACTCAGTGTGTTTGCCCAATCGCCACACGGCACTGAGCTGAAAATCAGCTGCAGCGACTGCCACCACTCCGAAGGCTGGAAGCTGAAGGAGGGCAGTTATAGCTTCGATCATCAGAAGACAAGCTTTCCCCTCGTCGGGCAGCATCAGATGATCAACTGCAAGTCCTGCCACCCCAGCCTTGTGTTTCAGGAAGCCCAGCCCGACTGCATTTCATGCCACACCGACATCCACCAGCAAACAGTGGGACCTGATTGCGCCAGGTGTCATACGCCGGAATCATGGCTGGTGAGTAACATCACCGCGATGCATCAGATAAGCCGGTTCCCGCTCACAGGTGCGCACCGCATTGCCGAATGCAGCGATTGCCACAAGTCGGCCTCGAACCTCGTTTTCGAACCCTTGGGAGTCGATTGTTTCGACTGCCACGAACAGGACTATCAGGGTGCCAAAAACCCCAATCACCTCGATGGCAACTTCTCGACCAATTGCACCGACTGCCACAACATCAACGCCTTCTCATGGAGTGGGGCAGGGATCAACCACGCCTTCTTCCCCCTCGAAAAAGGGCACGACATCAACGATTGCAGCCGCTGCCACCTGCCCGGAAATGATTACAACAATATCTCGGCTGAATGTTTTTCGTGCCACCAGCCCGACTATCAGCAAACAACAAATCCGAACCATACAGCCAGCGGTTTCCCTACGGATTGTGCTGAATGCCACACCCTCGATCCGGGATGGAAGCCTGCCAGCATGAAAAATCATGATGCGGAATATTTCCCGATTTATTCGGGCAAACATGCCGGTGAGTGGGATAAATGCACCGATTGCCACACCACACCATCGAATTTCGCTGTGTTCAGCTGCATTGCCTGCCACGAACATAACCAAAGCGACATGAACGGCGAACATGACGAAGTACAGGGTTATGTGTATGAAAGCCAGGCCTGTTTCGAATGTCACCCTACCGGAGATGCTGAAAACACCTTTAACCATGCCACTTCTAGCTTTCCGCTTACGGGAGCGCACCTGACCACTTCCTGTGCCGACTGCCACACTGCAGGCTACACCGGAACTTCGACAATTTGCAAGGATTGCCACACCCCCGACTATGATGCTTCGGGCAACCCGGCTCACAGTGAACTCGGGCTTGCCTTCACCTGCGAGGATTGCCATACAACAGAACCCGACTGGCAGCCGGCCTCTTTTCCCGTACACAATGAATATTTCACCCTGTCGGGTGCTCACCTCATCATCGCCAACAATTGTTTCGACTGTCATGAAGGCAATTACACGAGCACCCCAAACCTGTGCTTCGGTTGCCATGCCGACGATTACAGCCAAACATCGAACCCACCACATGAGTCGGCACAATTTTCGACTGCCTGCGAATCCTGCCATTCGGATATTGCCTGGCAACCCTCGACCTTTGACCACGATGGACAGTATTTCCCGGTTTATTCGGGCAAACACCAGGGTGAATGGAATGAATGCGTGGAATGCCATACAAACCCGACGAATTATGCCGTGTTCAGCTGCATTGATTGTCATGAGCACAACAAGGCCGAAACCGACGAAAAACACAATGGTGTTGGAGGCTATGTGTATGAAAGTCAAGCTTGTTATGCCTGTCACCCAACAGGAAATGCGGAAGATGGGTTCGACCATAACCTGACCCAGTTCCCACTATCCGGTGCCCACACCTCAGTGGAATGCATTGGCTGTCATGCCAACGGCTACACCGGAACCACCACCGTTTGTGGCGATTGTCACGCTGACCAGTTTAACCAGACCACCAACCCCAATCACCAGTCGATTGGTATACCGAACACCTGCGAAACCTGCCATTCCACCCAACCGGGCTGGCAGCCGGCCACCTTCCCAATCCATGAAAACTATTACCCATTGACAGGCGCTCACCTGGGCATTGCCTCCGACTGTTTTGCCTGTCACCAGGATAATTACAACAACACTCCCAATGCCTGTCTAGGCTGTCACACCACCCAATACAACCTGACAATCAATCCGAATCACACGGCCATTGGGATACCTAATACCTGCGAAGAGTGCCACACAACCAATCCCGACTGGAACCCGGCCACCTTCCCGATTCACAGCAACTACTATGTGTTGCAGGGCGCTCACCTGACGATTGCCAACCAGTGTATCGATTGTCACAACGGCAATTACAACAGCACACCGAATAGCTGTTTTGGCTGTCACGAAACCGATTACAACCAAACCACCAATCCGCCCCATGCGACAGCACAGTTTCCGACAGACTGTGAAGCCTGCCATACTCAGAGTGTCTGGCAGCCATCAACATTTAACCATGATGGCGAGTATTTCCCGATTTATTCGGGCAAGCACCAGGGAGAATGGACACAATGTGCAGAATGCCATACAACGCCATCGAATTACGGGCTGTTTAGTTGCATCGATTGCCATGAGCACAACAAACCCGACACCGATGATCAACACCAGGGTGTTGGCGGTTATACCTACGAAAGCCAGGCTTGCTATGCCTGTCACCCGACCGGCAATGCGGATGATGGATTTGACCATAACCAAACCCAGTTTCCGCTCACAGGCGCCCATATGAACCTTGAGTGCATCAGCTGTCATGCCAACGGGTACACCGGCACCACAACCATTTGTGCTGACTGTCATGCCGATCAGTTTTCGCAGACTTCCAACCCTGACCACCAGGCCATCGGTATCCCGAACAATTGCGAAACCTGCCACTCGACACAGCCCGGCTGGTCGCCCGCATCGTTTCCAATCCACGATAACTACTACGCACTCACCGGGGCGCATCAACCCATCGCTTCCGACTGTTTTGCCTGCCATCAGGGCGATTACAACAACACACCCAATGCCTGTCTGGGATGTCATATCACCCAGTACAACCAGTCGGTAAACCCCAATCACATTGCCATTGGTATTCCGAATAATTGCGAGGAGTGCCATACCACCAATCCCGACTGGCAGCCTGCTGCATTCCCAATCCATAACAACTATTATGTGTTGCAGGGAGCGCACCTGGCCATTGCAAACCAATGTGCCGATTGTCATCACGGCGATTACAACAACACCCCCAACAGCTGTTATGGCTGTCACCAGTCCGACTATAACCAGGCCAACGATCCGCCACATGCCTCAGCGCAGTTCCCGACGGATTGCGAAATGTGCCACACCCAAAATGCCTGGACACCTTCGACTTTCGATCATGACAACCAATATTTCCCCATTTACTCAGGTCAGCACCAGGGCGAGTGGAATACCTGCACCGATTGTCATACCAATCCTTCCAATTATGCCATCTTCACCTGCATCACCTGCCACACCCAGGCTGAAACGGCAGAGGAGCATGATGGAGTATCAGGCTATTCATGGAACTCCGAAGCTTGCCTGAACTGTCATCCGGATGGTTCGGCTGAGGGTGATAAGCAGCATAGATTTATGTACCAGAACAACTAAACACCGCTGCCATGAAACACCGAATCATCATTTTATTCACCGGATTGCTGATGGGCCTTATGGCTCAGGCACAGCAAAGCGGCAACGAAGGCGTGGTATCATATATCACCTCACAGCATGTGTATGTGAAATTTGCTTCAACGGATCAGATTGCCGTTGGTGATACGCTATACCTGAAACAGCAGGACCAGCTTGTGCCTGCGCTTCTGGTTAGCAGCCTGTCATCGATTTCGTGCGTGTGCGATCCCCTGACCAGCCAAAACCTGACTGTCGGACAAGGCATTCAGGCCATAGCGAAAGCGACAGTTGTCCCGTTGGTAGTGCCGGAAGAACCGGCCGTTCAGGCTGAGACGCTGCCACAGGCTTCGGAAGTGTTGACTGGCGACACAACGATGACCGATAAACAGGGGACCGATCTGAGTGGACGGATTGCCGTTGCATCGTATACCAATTTGTCGTCCTCGCCTTCGAACAGTTCGCAACGCATGCGGTATACGCTGGCATTGAAAGCGCTCCACATCAGTGGCTCGAAATTATCGTTCGAAACCTATGTTTCTTTTGCCCATCGCAGCAACGAATGGAGCGAGATAAAACAGGATGTGTTTAACGGACTGAAGATATACAACCTGGCGCTCAATTACCGTTTCAATGATAAACACAGTGTATGGGTGGGACGGAAAATCAATCCAAAAATTTCACAACTAGGTGCCTCCGACGGACTGCAGTATGAAATCAGGTTCAACGACTTCACTGCCGGGGTGGTTGCTGGTTCGCGGCCCGATTTCAACAACTATAGCCTGAACACCAAGCTCCTGCAATACGGAGGTTATCTTAGCCATGAAAAGAACCTGAAAAAGGGTTTCCTGCAATCCTCGATCGCCATCATGGAACAGAAAAACAATGGCTTTGTCGACCGCCGCTTTGCTTACCTGCAACACACCAACTCCTTGTTGAAAAATGTGTATTTCTTTGGTTCTGTTGAGTTTGACCTCTATAAAAAACAAAACGAAGTGGTGAGTAACCAGCCCCGTTTGTCGAATACCTTTGTGTCGCTTCGCTACCGGGCTACAAAACAGCTCAACCTTTCGTTTTCATACAGTGCAAGGCAAAGCATCATTTATTATGAAACTTACAAAAGCCTGATCGACCGACTGCTCGAAACAGATGCGACCCAGGGTTATCAGTTGCAGGTCAATTACAAGCCCTGGCGAAAGATATCTTTTGGTGCACGCGGGGGATACCGGTTCAGGAAATCGGATATCAAGCCTTCGCAAAACATTTATGCGTATATAAACATAGCACAGTTGCCTGCCATTAGGGCCAACCTCTTGCTTTCGGCAACGATGCTCGAAACCAGTTACCTGAAGGGCAATATTTACAGCGCAGGCCTGACCCGCGATTTCATGTCAGGAAAATTCTACGGCTCGCTCACCTACCGCAATGTAAACTATACATACTTCAGCAGCGAATCCACTTTAGGCCAGCATATGGCTGAGTTGAGCATGAGCTGCAGGCTGCAGAAAAAGCTTTTGCTTTCGGTGAATGTGGAAAGCACCTTCGAGAAGAAAACAACCTATAACCGCTTGTATGTGAACCTCACACAGCGGTTCTGAACGAAACAAAAAATGGCCGGATCTTCATCCGGCCATTTTTTGTTCGAGTATGTTTATAGGTGAACAAACAGTCAGTTGCGCCAAAAGGCATACAAGCTATTTCTGTCCGCGGTGTTTCTTGGGCCTTTTGGGCTCTTCGGCAGGCTTATCTTTGCGTTTCTTATACTTGTCGTTACCAACGGCCTGACGCTTATCATCTTTCCACGATTCTTTTCTTTTGCCTTTGTAAGGAGCGCCTTCATTTCTGTCGCCGGAAGGCCGTTTATCGTCTTTCCACGATTCATTTCGTTTTCCTTTGTAAGGCACGGCTTCGGTTCTGTCGCCGGCCAGCTCAACGCGTACGCCCCTGGTATTGGCATTTTTGTTGTTGAACGCATCGATGACGAGGTCGACGGAAAAATTATCGATTTCGACGAAAGAAAAATTTTCGAGCAGTTCGATCCGTCCGATGCTGACCTCGCGCGAACGCGTAACTTCGTTGATCAGACCGATGAGGTTCGATGGGGCGACCTTGTCTTTGCGTCCGACGCTGAAGAACAGGCGTTTGTATCCAGAATCACCACCCGAGCGTTCGCCTCTGGCGCCCCTGCGGCCACCTTTGTCGCGGCCATAAGCCTTGCTTTCGTATTGCTCTTTGTCGCGTCCCCGGCTTTCGTCAACATTAAGCTCCTGGGCATCGCGGTAGTATTCGAGAAAACGGTTGAACTCGAGCGAAACAAAGCGCTTGATGATCTCTTCGCGGTCCATCCACTCAAGTTTGCGGTAGATCACCGGCAGGAAAGAGTCGATTTCTTCGTGGTTCACAGCCACTTTCTCCATACGGTCGATGTGGTTAAACAGCTGTTTTTCGCACACCTGAACGCCGGTAGGGATTTTGGCCTTGGCAAATTCGCGGCCCACTAGCCGTTCGATGACCTTGATCTTTCCCTTTTCTTTCATATTGATGATGCTGATGCACACCCCCGTTTTGTCGGCCCTGCCGGTGCGCCCGCTGCGGTGGATATACACCTCGGGTTCGTCGGGAAGGTTATAGTTGATCACATGGGTGAGGTCGTTCACATCGAGACCGCGGGCAGCAACATCAGTGGCAACCAGCATATGGAGGTTGCCGTGCCTGAAGCGGTTCATCACATGGTCGCGCTGTGCCTGCGAAAGGTCGCCATGCAGCGAGTCGGCATTATAGCCATCGCGGATAAGCGAGTCAGCGATTTCCTGTGTTTCGATGCGCGTGCGGCAAAAAACGATCGCATAAATGCTGGGGTTAAAGTCGGCCAGCCTTTTGAGGGCCAGGTAACGGTCCTTGGCGTGCACCAGGTAGTACATATGTTTTACGTTGGCAGTGCCTGTGTTGCGCTGGCCAACCGTTTTCAGCACAGGATTATGCATGTATTTGCTCAGGATGCGCTCTACCTGATCGGGCATGGTGGCCGAAAACAAGAGGGTGTTTTTCTCGGCGGGCATTTCCTGTAAAATGGTATCCACATCTTCCTGGAATCCCATATCGAGCATCTCATCCGCTTCGTCGAGCACCGCCCATTTAACGTGTGAAAAATCGATTTTTCCGCGACGGATCATATCGTTCATACGACCGGGTGTGGCCACAATAATTTGCGGGCGATCGTACAATTGCTTCATCTGTACATCAATTGAAGCACCACCGTAAACCGGAACGACCTTGATTTTTGGCATGAATGCAGCAAAACTGGTCAGGTCGCGGGTGATCTGAATACATAGCTCACGGGTCGGACAAAGTACGACGGCCTGTACCTGACGCAGCGAAGGATCAATGTATTGAAGCACAGGCAATCCAAAGGCAGCCGTTTTGCCGGTTCCTGTCTGGGCCAGACCAACCAGGTCGGTTGGTTGTTGTAATAAAGCAGGAATAACAGCCGCCTGCACTGGCATTGGTTCTTTGAATCCAAGTGCTTCAACCGCCATCAGGAGGTCAGCATTCAGTCCAAGTTCTTGAAAATTAGGCATAAAAATATTAGAGATTTGGGCGGCAAAGGTACGCTTATTCGCCTTACGAACACAGAAGATCAGTGTTTTTATCTGATTAATTCTTTTTTAAACAATCAGTTACAGAGAATTGAACCTTCAATGGCCATTTTTTTGTAATCAGCACAACAAAATTTTCCGCTTTTCCTTATCTTTACTGCTGCAGTGAACATCGACTGAATTCAAACCGTAGCTTCTGAGAATTAGTTGAAAAGTTATTTGTGCGGTGAACTTTTGGTTTGTGTCACAGTGTATTTTCTGTTGACATGCATCACAGAAAGCAAGAATGAAACAGCCATTATCTTTTTTAACCCACCAAGTGGCCCTGTCGGTACGCTGGCAAAGCCGATGAAAGCAAATCCCCTTTTACGCATCTGCTTGCTTGTAAGCAGTATACAAAGATGAAATACGCCCTCAAATGATAAACAGAATAATTGAAGCAAGCCTGGGCAACAAACTGATCGTGTTGCTGGCTACTGCAACCATGGCCGGATTCGGGCTGTTTGCCTTGCTGAACATCCCCATTGGCGCCGTCCCCGACGTGACCAACAACCAGGTACAGGTGATCACCACCTCACGAAACCTTTCCACCCTCGATGTTGAACGGTTCATCACCTACCCGGTGGAACTCGAAATGGCCAACCTGCCCGGACTGGTCGAGATCCGATCGGTGTCGAAATTTGGCTTGTCGGTAGTGACCATTGTATTCAAAGACAATATTGGCACCTATCTGCCGAGGCAGTTAATTGCCGAACGCATACAATCGGCTTCGGAAAACATCCCACAAGGTTTCGGCACGCCGTTCATGGGGCCGATTTCAACAGGTCTTGGCGAAATTTACCAGTACATACTCGAAGTGGATTCGGCGCACCGCGGGCAGTATACAGCCACTGACCTCCGGACGATTCAGGACTGGATGGTCAGGCGCCAGCTATCGGGAATCCCTGGCGTGGTGGAAGTGAACACCTGGGGCGGGTACCTGAAACAATACGAAGTAGCCCTGAACCCAAATCAGCTCAAGGCAATGAACATCAGCATCGAAGAAGTGTTCACGGCGCTCGAAAAAAACAACAGCATCGTGGGAGGCGGATACATCGAAAAAACCAACCAGAGCTATTTTATCCGAAGCGAAGGCCTGATAGGATCGATTGATGAACTGAATCAGATTGTTGTCGGTGAGCGCAATGGCGCCATCATCCGCGTCGGCGATATTGCCCGCGTGAACTTTGGAAGTGCAACCCGCTTTGGTGCCATCACAGCCAACGGCGAAGGCGAAAAAGTGCTCGGACAGGTGATGATGCTCAAAGGGGCCAATTCGAACCAGGTCATCAGTGATGTGAAAAAACGGGTGGCCGAAGTGCAGCAAAACCTTCCTGAGGGCATACACATCAATGGTTTTCTGGAGCGCAGCGCCCTGATCAGCAAAACAACCGCCACCATTGCCGAAAACCTGATTCTTGGCTGTCTGATTGTGATTTTTGTTGTTGTGTTGTTGCTCGGCAATATGCGGTCGGGACTTGTCATCGCCTCTGTGATACCATTAAGCTTGCTCTTTGCGCTTTCGATGATGTATGTGTTCGGCGTGGATGCCAACCTGATGAGCCTCGGCGCGATCGACTTTGGGATTATCATCGATGGGGCTGTCATCATTGTGGAGTTTATTGCTTATCAAATCTCCCGAAACAGCAGCGAAATCATGCGCCTGACCGGTGGCGAACGCCAGGCGATGATTGATAAAATCACGCTCAAAGGCACCAAAAAACTGACCCGGTCAGCCGTCTTTGGTCAGTTGATCATCATCATTGTATTTATCCCGATACTTTCGCTCACAGGCATTGAAGGGAAGATGTTTGGACCGATGGCACAGGTGTTTACTTTCGCGCTTTTGGGAACGATGATACTCGGATTTACTTATGTGCCGGTTGTTTCATCGATGTTTCTGAAACCAGCCGAACAGAAGAGCAATGTATCAACGCGCCTGCTCGATCTGCTCAACCGGGCCTATGAACCATCCATCAGCTGGGCGCTGAGTCACAAGAAAATGGTGTTGATTCTGGCGTTAGGGCTGTTGACGGTGAGTGCATTCGTATTCTCCCGCATGGGCGGCGAGTTTGTACCAACCCTCGATGAGGGCGATTTCGTAATCCAACCCGTGTTTAAAACGGGCACTACCCTGAGCAACACCATTGAGCTGACCACCCATATTGAAAAGATACTGAAGACGTTTCCCGAAGTGGATCAGGTGGTGAGTCGCATCGGGGCAGCCGAGGTGCCCACCGATCCCATGTCGATGGAAGAAAGTGACATTATCATCACGCTCAAACCACCAAAAGAATGGGTTTCGGCCAAAAGCAAAGACGAACTTGCAGATAAGTTCAAGGAAGCATTGATGATTATTCCGGGCATCGATTTTGAATTTACACAACCCATCGAAATGCGCTTCAATGAGCTGATCACCGGTACACGTGCCGACCTGGCCATCAAGATTTTTGGAGAGGACCTGGATGTACTCAACAAAACTGCCTTAAAAATCAAGTCGCTGATTGAACATATCGATGGTGCCTCCGATGTCATTGTGGAGAAGACAGCCGGTTTGCCCGAAATGTCGATTACTTACAACAGAACCAAACTTGCCCTATACGGCCTCAATGTGGATGATGTGAACAAGGTCATTTCGATGGCCTTTGCCGGATCGAAGGCTGGAGAGATTTTCGAAGGAGAGAAACGCTTCGATCTGGTTATCCGGTATCAAAAGGAATTCCGGAATGAGATGGCACATTTGCGGAACACCTATGTGCCACTTCCCTCAGGAGGGCAGGTGCCACTGAGCGAAGTGGCTGATGTGAAATTTGCAAAAGGACCTGCCAAAATTTCACGCGACAACACCCACAGGCGTATTGTGGTTGGGGTGAATGTGCGTAACCGCGACCTGGAGTCAGTGGTGAAGGATGTGAGGCAGCTCATTGCGGCAAACATAGTGCTGCCCGACGGCTATTCAATCGACTATGGCGGACAGTTCGAAAACCTGCGCTCGGCACGGGCCAGGCTCATGATTGCTGTACCCATTGCCTTGTTGTTGATATTCACCCTTTTGCACCTTGCATTTGGTTCCTTCCTTGAGGCATTGATGGTGTACACCGCCATTCCGTTATCGGCCGTGGGGGGCATCTGGCTGCTCTGGCTGCGCGACCTGCCCTTCAGCATCTCAGCAGGAGTCGGATTCATTGCCTTGTTTGGTATCGCCGTGCTGAATGGCATTGTGCTGATAGAACACTTCAAAGAGTTGCGCAATCACGGCTTTACGGATACCCGACAGCTGATTATTCAGGGCACACGCGAAAGACTGCGACCTGTGTTGCTTACTGCCATGGCCGCTGCCATGGGATTCATGCCGATGGCAATTTCAACCTCGGCAGGCGCCGAAGTGCAGCGACCACTGGCTACCGTTGTAGTTGGTGGCCTCATTACGGCTACCCTGCTGACAATGATCGTGCTGCCTGTTTTGTTTTGTGTTTTTGAAGGCAAAACCAGGAAACGCAAGCCGGGCAAACTGCCCAAGACTGCGCCGATGTTGTTGCTGATCCTGTTGCTGCCGGTTGCCCTGGTGGCACAAAAGCCGACCTTGAGCCTCGACAAAGCCATCGAAACAGCGCTTAGCCAGAATGCCGGACTGAAGGCAGCTGACAGCGAAGTGGAACAAATGCGACAAATGGCAGGCGCTGCGTACAACATCGATAAAACACAGCTGTATTATAACTTCGACCATAACAACATTGCCGAAAACGATCAGCCACTCAAGGTGTGGGGCATTCAACAGACCCTGCAGTTCCCGGGTGTGTATGTGGCACAGCGAAAACAGGCCCGGCAAAACCTCATGAAACAGGAATACCTGCGTTCACGCGAGAAAAGTGAGCTGATAAAACAGGTAAAGCTGGTATACGACAAGCTCCAATACCTCCATCAGCTGAAGCAATTTTACCAACAGCTCGACAGCAACCTGATGGCATTTGCACTGGCTTCGCAGCGGAATTATGAACTGGGCGCTGCCGGAAAACTCGATTACCTGACAGCTCAGGCCAAACAACGTGAAAGCATGTTGATGCTCCGGCAGACAAACAACGAGCTGGCTGCCGCTTACAGGCAGCTGAAAGCGATGATGCAAACAGAAGACGACGCAGAGGTTGTTGCCGATGCGTATGAAGCAATCGCGTTGGTGTTGACTGATTCGGCGATCAACCAGGCAAAATACTATTATTCACTCGTTGCCAAAGCGTCCTTTTACGATTCCAGAATCGAGCTGAACAGGATGTTTCCTGATTTGCAGCTGGAGTATTTTCTTGGAACAAACAACAGTCCCGGGGCAAAGACATACAGCGGATTTCAGGTTGGCCTTGCGATCCCGCTCTGGTTCCCGGCCCAAAGGGCAGCTTTCAGATCAGCCTCATTCATGGCCGAATCAGCACGCTTGCAGGCGATTAATCAGGGATTGCTCATCGATAGCAGAAAAGAGCAGCTGATGTCAGACCTGTACAGCAGCCAGTCGCAACTCGACGATTATAAGGTGCATGGCAAGCTGCTGGCTGAAGAAATCCGGCACACCGCCGTTCGCTCCTTCGAAACCGGTCAGATCAACGCCTTCCAGTACATCCAGGCCATTGAAAGTGCCATCAGACTGCACATAGGCTATTTGCACAAGCTGCATGCATACAACAGCACCGTGATTGAACTTAACCATTTCAACTTTTAATTAAACCACAATTAGCAATACGCTCATTTAATATCTCAATGAAAATGAACAATATAGATCACTTTGGCAGATTTGTTTCACAGGCAGGAAAAGGCCTGAACCTGCTGCTGGCAATCGGTATATTTTGCGGCCTGTTTGCATGTTCATCAGGTGAAGAGGCAGCAAAAAACGCTGTTGAGGAGGTGGATCGCACCCAAATCTTCATCACGAAAATGCAGTTTGCCGATTCACAAATGAAGCTTGGCAACATCTTCGATACGGTGTTTCATCAACTGATCAGTGCCAGTGGCTATGTGGATGTCCCTGAACGGAATAAGGCGGTGTTGGGGAGTTATTTTGGTGGCAAGGTGGCCACAATTTATGTGATGACCGGCCAGGAAGTGCAGCAAGGCCAGTCGCTGATCGCCATCGAAAACCCGGATATCCTCGATATACAACAGGATTTTATTGAAACACGGGCACAGGCTAAAAACCTGCAGGCTGTTTACGAACGGCTAAAACTGCTTGCCACCGACAATGTAGGATCGCAAAAGGAGCTTCAGCAGGCAGAATCGGAATTTGTCATGGCGACTGCCCGGCAGCAATCGCTGGAAGAAAAGCTGCGGTTGATGCAGATTGATCCGGTTAAGCTTCATGCAGGCAGCATGAGTGCCCAAACGATCATCAGGGCGCCGTTTTCAGGTTCGGTGGCACAAATCATGACCACTACCGGTCAGTGGCTGAGCGAATCGGATCCGGCAATTGAACTCATCAACACCAGCCGCTTCATTGTGCGGATGAATGTGTTCGAAAAGGACCTTTCCTATCTGAAAGTGGACCAAACCGTCCACATCATGCTTCCCGACAGGCCAGATCTGCCCTTCATCGGACAGATCAGCCACATCAGCAAAAAAGTAAACCATCAGCAACGCACCGCTGTTGCCATGGCCACGATTGCTGAAGGTGCGACAGAAGCAATGCTTCCCGGAATGTTCGTGAATGGCAATGTCGAAGTGAGCGACCTCGAAGTGGCCTGCCTGCCCGAAGACGCGGTTGTGGATATCGATGGAAGGTACTTTGCCCTGACCCTCCTGCGTGAAGAAGCTGAGCAGTTTGTGTTCAAAAAAGTGGAGGTTTTCCCGGGCAGAAGCATGGGAAAGATGACAGAGATTACGCGTGCTGAAGCGTTTTCGCCCGAAACACAGTTTCTTGTCACTGGGGTGTTTCAGCTGCTGAAAGCAGAAGAGTAAATGATCAAACGACCATGTGTCGGGGGCCTTTGTGAATTTCTAAATGGATTTTTCAACAAACCGAAGACTTCCTGATGACTGTTTCGCGCCGCGCTATTTGATGTACCTGGCCAATTCGGCTTTTTTAGCTTCATATTCTTCGGGGGTAATCAGACCCAGATCGAGTTTATCCTTTGCCTTTTTCAGCGCAGTGAGCGCTTCATCGCTTGTCATTCCAAAGGAGATGACCTCGCCTGTTTCGATGGCATTTTCGAGTTGAATGCTGTAATTTGACAGTCCTGTAATGCCCTTGCTTCTGACCGAAACAAAAAAGCCAGAGCGTTTGGTGCCAAACACCGAAAAACGCTTGATCTCCGTTTCCTGTCCACTCGAAGCGGCAGTGAGCTGGGTGATAGCCAGGATGAAGCCATCGCCTTCAGTGATGAAGGAAAATGTCTGGCCGGCAGATGGCACCCCAATTTTTATTCTGTCGCCGATGTTGTAAACGGCCCCATCCTTGCTGATATAGGAAGTAAATTCACCTTTAGGTTTCAGTCCTTTTTGTAAGTCGCTGTAGGTGATTTGTTGTGAAAGTGCAGCCATGCTAAAAAGCAGGCTTAATCCGATGCCAAGAAAATAGCTTGCAGTTTTCATTTATTGCAGGTTAAGTTGTGTATTTGGTTCTTCCGGATTGCTGCTAAAGTCGCATCGACCCAACAGGTACCGGTAAACCGAAAGTACGACAGCCATAAACAAATCCGGGCCTGCTGAATCGGCAAGCCCGGTGTTTTTTATTTAATGTAATGATTTTCTGATTATTTGACCTCTAAAAGGATCTTTGAACCTCAGTTTGCGCGTCATTGATAAGTATGACGGTTATCTCAATACGATTTTGCCTGTACGGCTTCCATTTGTAGTTGTCAGGGTATAGGTGTACAAGCCGGCCTTAAGTCTGTCGACAGGCAGGCTCATTTCAGCAGTGAATTGTGCCGAAGCAACGCGTCGGCCGGTAATATCGAAAAGCTTGAAATGACAGCTATTGCTGCCCGAACTGCAAACAATATTCACGTGATTTGTAGCAGGATTGGGATAGATCACAACAGTAAAGGCAGGTATTTCCGGAACATTGACAAGGTTTGATTCGGAAAAATAGAAATTAATTTTATCTGTCGTGAACCATTCAGCATTGATCTGATCCCAGTCAAAATTAGCAAGTTCGTTAATGAGATGAGTGAACATTTGCTCGTCTCCTTCGCCTAAATCAGGCAGCACCAAATCTTCAAAGCTGTAATTATTGTCATAGTTCATCGTTCCTTTGGTAGCATAAATCCATTGCATCGAAAATGGGTCCCATTCCGATCTTGTGTGCATAATCAGGTTCAGAAAATCATCAAATTCCAGCTCCTCTTTGCTTAGGTATACCCAGTCCTCAATAGCAGGTTCCCAGTAGGAGTCAATATGCATTAGCGGCATTCCATTTTCATGATAAAAATACTCACTCAGGTAGGTGTTCATCCATTGTTCCGCATCAATGTCCCAGGTATAATCCTGGTTTTGAGTTTCCATACCCAATGCATTATATTCATGAACCCTTTTGATCTCATTGATCCACAGGCTCAGGACAGGATCCCAGGCAAAACGTATGTGCTGAAGTTCCAAGCCATCAGTTGAATATTCATAGGTGGTTTTATTATACTCAAGCCAGTCTGAGGCCAATAAATCCCAGAAGTACCTTGTTTGGATCAAAATCAGATTATCGGTATTGTATTCATACAGAAACCGCTGATCGCCGAGCCAATCACCTGATTCGGTGTCCCACTGGAATTCGGTGTATGTGATGAGGTTGTCATTTCCGTCGTAAGTTGATTCCGACTTGCCACTCGGGAGCCATAGGCTTGCATCAGGATCCCAGGTGTAAAAAATGAGGCTGCTCAGGTTCCAGTTGGCATCATAAGCATACACGTTTTTGCCAATACTTAGCCACACAGATGTTTCCGGATCATACACCTTGCTATTGAATTCGGTCAGGTGGTTGCCATCGTCGTAAGTGTAATCATATTTGTAAACAGGAAGCCACCCTGCTGGTTCAGTAATCATCCCATAAACGATAAACAGGGTTTGCTTGCCGGATGCATTGTACGCAAAAGCCTGTTTCATCAACGGGCCCCATTCATCTATATCGTTCAGACCTTCAATGATCAATGAATCAAGTTGTTGTTTAAAATAGCCAGGTGCGGCACGATGCGACATTTGCCTGATCCTTTCCGCGAAGGGACCACAATAGGAATACGCAGCCAAATCATGGGTTTTGTCCTTCATTTGCATGGCAGATTTACCTAACAATTTAGCTGGCTGGGGTGATTGTGCGTATGCTAAACTAACACACAGACCAAATAATAATGTAAGGAGTTTTTTCATGGCGGTTTGTTTTAATGAAACATTATTCTCTTTTGGTGCTTCGCGGGTATGAAGCAAACCCTGCCAGGCTAAACATCCGGTTTTGGTGTGGCCAGCCGATAGCAAAGCACTGACAGCGTATAATTACCTGATGTACGTCGCAAAAACCGATGTAAATATACGCATTAAACGAATGAAATACAACACCTTAGTGCATATTTTTGTTTTAATCATGGATTGTTTCGGTTCGGGGCTTAGGTGAATGCACAAAATACAGCAGCTGTCAGGCAAACACCAACTGATTGACTGAAAATAATTGTTAGTTACAGCCAGAATTGCGATCTTTGATCCATGAAAATAAAATGGGTTATCGGAGCATATATTTTAACGATTCTCCTCGGTTTTACTGCCTGCAAAAAAGAAAAGGCTTCATGGGTGTGGTGTAATGACTGCACGGTGGCAGATGTCGTGGGTTCGTTTGAAGGCACCGGAAAGTACCTCCATGTGGATGACAGCCTGACCCTCGAAGACCAACCGGTTTACCTGAATCTTGAAGCCCAGGATGCGGGTTATATCGGTGCACAGGTTGGTGTGATCAACCGCTTTGCAACAAGCATCTCAGGAAAGTACAACGATACCTATTATATGAGCTTTACCACCAGCACTGAAAGTTTGGATTTCAATATTTTACGTAATGGCACAGCGCTCAAGATGGTGGGAACGGCAAAGCATTTTTACCTCATCGACATCGCTGGACAAGAAGTGAAGGTGGTCACCGAAATGCTCGATTTTGAGGTGCAGCGAAAAATAAATTAATGCGGTGCGGCTTGCCGTAGCAATTAACCATGGCAGCGAATCAGGCATCAAAACCTATTTGTGCTTAAACCGAAATTTACCTACTGTTCAGCTGGTCCATGGCATAGGCATAGGCACCGATAGCCACAGCCGAGGAGGTCCCGAGGCGGCTGATACCGACGCCCACCTTCTTCGATGGATCGTACCAAACTTCTTTTTGGCTGAAAGGCACCCTGATCATCGTTCCTGTTTTGGCCACAAATTCGGCAATCCCTGCATCGCTTTCAAGGTTACAGGCGGTGATTTCGAGCCGGCTGACCGTATGACCCTGCAGATCGGTGAATGGTTTGTTGAGCTGCTCCACGATCATATTCAGGTAAAGGGGCCAGGCACCCGATAATCCGCCACCAATCACCACCAGCCCGTCGATGAGCGTCAGGGCATTGGCAATGGTGTCGGCAGCCACTTCTGCCATCTCGTGAAAAGCACTGATGGCAGCCTGTCTGTTGCCGGGCATGCTGCCGGTAGCAATTTCATAAATCTGCTGCGGTTCGGGACACAGATCGGGCTGAATGCCGGTTTCGCGGCAGAAGTTGCGCTTTATGCCACGGATCGACACGCTGTCTTCGGCACTTGTCTGGGGATAGCGGAAATTGCGCATGCGGTTGATTTCACCTGCTGCTGAATTGTCGCCTCCAAGGAGTTTTCCGTCACAGACGATTCCACCACCAAGGCCGGTGCCAAAGGTGAGGCCGATGAGGTTGTGGTAACGTTTCGGGTTTCCTGCCCTTTCGAGCAGGAGGTTTGTTTCGGGCAGCAAGCCTGAGAGGGCTTCACCATAAGCAAACAAGTCGCCGTCGTTATTGATGAAAACCGGCACATTGAACTGCTCTTCGAGCATGGCTTTCAGCGGCACACCACCCCTGAAATGGGTCAGGTTTTCGAGGTCGCCAATGATGCCGTTTTCGTAGTCGGCCGGACCAGGGAAGCTGAAACTGATGGCCAGCGGATCCTGTCCTGAGAGCTGTTGCACCTGCCGGAAGCCCCGGGTGATTTTCTGCAACACCTCATCAAGGGTGTCGGCAGCCGAAGGAAGGGTAAAGGGCTGAATAATTTCGCGGGCATCGGCCACGGCCGTAAATTTAAAGCCGGTACCCCCGGCATCAAGGACAAAAACAGCTGTATTTTTTTTAGACATCGGAGCAGTGATTTAGCGCAGTAAATGTAGTGATTTGCGGGTTTGAAAACGAATTCATTACTACAAAAAATGATTACGCACTGGTGTGTCCAGCACTCCTTTGGCTACCGGTTCAGGCAACAGCTGTGATGGATAGAATACACCGCTCCGGCGGGCTTAAGCACGCTTTCATACAGGTGAAACTGATCCACTGATGTATGCAGGTAATTTTGGTCGGGCAGGCTTTCGAAAAAGTGGTGGAATGCGGGTTTGTCGTGAAGGAAACGGATGCGGCCGAGGGTGAGGTGAGGTACCAGGTTCTGTCTGTCGCGCGCATACCCGATCTGATCCATGGCATCGAACACGGTGTTGGCCAGCAAGAGCAAGGCTGGGTTTTCAGTCGCCGGACCTATCCAGATCACCCTGGGCTGGTAGCGGCTGCCAAACAGGCCATGCTTATCGAAACTAAGGCTAAAAGGCTTGTATCCGGCAACTGCCTCATCGAGTGCCTGCGCGATGCGGGGGATGTTGGCTGCGGGTGTTTCGCCGATGAACTTCAGGGTGAGGTGTAGCTGGGCCGGATTCACCCATTTGATGTCCTCGTGACGCAAATTGGCTTGCAGCAGGCTAAAGAAATCTAACAGGGGCTTTTCAGCCTGCAGGTGTATGGCAACAAAAAGGCGTTTCATTGATATAATTTGAAAACTGGGCTTACAAACCTAGTTATAAAATGCGTCGATAAGATGCAGATTACTCACAGCTGAGGCAATTTCCTGAGAATACGCCGTTTTATTGATGAGCCCATTGGCATAAATGAAAACCATCTTCATTTTTCGGGGCCGATGACCAGATGAAAAGAGTGAATGTCAAGAAAGTGCATTACCCTAAGTTTTCCTTTACAGTTTTTGAGTTGTTTTTCAATTTTCATGGCAACCGCTCTTGTAGCAACAGTCTTGAAAGCAAAAATCTCCCATGGGATATACTTAGCGGTATATTTCGAATACCCAGCGTTGTGATGAGCTATGCGCTTATCAAGGTCATTCGTCTGACCAAAGTAAAATCGGCCATCTTTAATTGACACAATCACATATACATAAAATGTTTCCATAAAAAAAGACTGATTCTGTTGTGAATCAGCCTTGTGGAGAATAACGGAATCGAATGCCTCAGGACTTTGCATTGCTACTGGCAATGCTTAGTCCTGAGAGCACCCTCGAAAAATCAGAAGAATCAGAGATTCTTCATTTTTCGGGGCCGATGACCAGATGAAAAGAGTGAATGTCAAGAAAGTGCATTACCCTAAGTTTTCCTTTACAGTTTTTGAGTTGTTTTTCAATTTTCATGGCAACCGCTCTTGTAGCAACAGTCTTGAAAGCAAAAATCTCCCATGGGATATACTTAGCGGTATATTTCGAATACCCAGCGTTGTGATGAGCTATGCGCTTATCAAGGTCATTCGTCTGACCAAAGTAAAATCGGCCATCTTTAATTGACACAATCACATATACATAAAATGTTTCCATAAAAAAAGACTGATTCTGTTGTGAATCAGCCTTGTGGAGAATAACGGAATCGAACCGATGACCTTTTGACTGCCAGTCAAACGCTCTAGCCAACTGAGCTAATTCCCCATTTGAGGATGCAAATGTACAATTTTTTTATTTTGTGTCAATAGCTGTAAAAAAAAGCCGGCCATGTTTTGCAGGGCCGGCTTTGTGAAGGAGGTTTAATCTATTCTTCCTCTTTGAGTTTTTCTTCGTATTCTTTGAGCAGCTGTGTTTGTACGTCGCCCGGAACCTGTGCATATTCAGCAAATTTGAGGCTGAACGAGCCACGGCCTGAGGTGAGGGAGCTCAACGAAGTGGAATATTTGTTCATTTCGGCCAATGGCACCTTAGCGCGGATGATCTGATATTTGTTGTCAGAATCCATGCCCATGATCACAGCACGACGTCCCTGGAGGTCAGTCATTACGGCACCCATCATGTCTTCGGGCATACGCACCGAAAGGTCGTAAATGGGCTCCATGATCTTTGGACCAGCGTTTTTAAATGCAGCGATAAAGGCGAAGCGTCCGGCCAATTTAAACGAAATTTCGTTTGAATCAACCGGGTGCATCTTGCCGTCATACACATACACAATGATGTCGCGGGCATAAGAGCCGGTGAGCGGGCCTTCTTCGAGGCGCTCCATGATCCCTTTCAGGATGGCAGGCATAAAGCGTGCATCGATCGATCCGCCCACGATACAGTTGTTGAACAATAGTTTACCGCCCCAGGGAAGGTTGTGCTCTTCGCGACCCCTAACCGGGAAGTCGGTCGGGTCTTTGTAACCTTCGACATAGGGCTGAATCATCATGTGAACTTCACCAAACTGACCTGAACCACCTGATTGTTTCTTGTGACGGTAGTCGGCTCTGGCAGCCTTTGTAATGGTTTCACGGTATGGGATTTTTGGGGCAAAGAATTCAATATCGAGTTTATACACATTGTCGAAATACCATTTGATGGTGTTCACATGATATTCGCCCTGGCATTGCAGAATGAGCTGGCGCAACTCGCGCGATAGGCCTGCAATAATGGTCGGGTCAGTACGGTGCATATCCTGCAGAAGACTCCCGAGCTTTTCGTCATCGGTGGAGTTAACGGCCTTTACTGCGGTGATAAACACTGGCTCAGGATAGGTGATTGGTACAAAGCCCGCATCGGATGATTTGGGATCCATCAGTGAATCATTGGTGCGGATTTCCTTCAGCTTGATGGTAACAGCGATATCACCGGCAACAACGCGGTCGATCTTTTCGCGGTTTTTACCATTGACGATAAACAACTGCGACACCCTTTCCTTGTTTCCAGAGCGTGGATTAATCAGGTCCTGACCTTCGAAAATTTCACCCCCATAAACCTTGATGAGGGAAACTTCGCCAAGGTGCTGTTCGTTGGCCATTTTAAACACAAACAATGCGGCCGGCTCCTTGCTGTTGCAGTGGAACTCTTTGCCTGCGGTAGTTTTTCTGGCTTTCATCAAATCCGGTGAAGGGCATGAGTGAACGATAAATTCGAGCAGCCGGCTCACACCGATACCATGTTTAACAGCGGTACAGAACACCGGGAATATTCCTCTGTTGATGAGGCCAAGCCTGATGCCATCGCGTGTTTCTTCGAGTGTGAGGGTGTCGTTTTCGAAATATTTTTCCATGAGGGCTTCATCGCCTTCGGCTGCATTTTCGATCAGTCGTTGGTGCAATTCTTCGGCCTTGTCCATTTCGTCGGCAGGAATATCCAGCACCTGGGGCTGTCCGCCACCTGATGGGAATTTCAACAGTTTCATCAGCATCAGGTCGATGACTGAGTCGAAGCCTTCGCCGCCGTTTACCGGATACTGGGCAACAGTGACTTTGTCGCCATAATAGTCTTTCAGCTGACGCACCACTTCGTCGAAGTTGGCGTTGTGGTGATCGAGGTGATTCACGGCAAAAACAACCGGGCAGGAAGCATTTTCAGCTACACGCCATGCGTTTTCGGTGGTGGCTTCAACACCGGCCTGTCCGTTAACGGTAAAGATGGCTGTATCGGCCACATTCACTGAGGAAACGATATCACCGGTAAAATCGCTGAAACCGGGGGTGTCGAGGATGTTTATTTTAAGGCCTTCCCAAAGGGTATGCAACAATGAGGAATGCACCGAAATTTGTCTGTCGGTCTCAATCTGGCGATAGTCCGAAACAGTATTCTTGTCATCGACCGTTCCTTTACGGTTGATCACTTTACCTTCGAACAGCATGCTTTCCGCCAGGGTGGTTTTTCCCGATTTGGCTGCACCAATAAGGGCGATGTTTCTAATCTCTTTTGTTTGAAATACCTTCATATGTGTAATGATCTGTTAAATTATAACTTATGCCAGAAAACAGGGTGGCAAATGTATAAAAATAAGCGCAATTATAAAATGCCGCGAACTAATTTAGACTGAAAACGAATAATAAGCGAGCCTGCTCAGATGCTGCTCAGCTGCGCGTGGATAGCGTTCCAGCGGGTATCGTCCATTTTGGCGCCCATCACTTCAATCACATTGCCTGCCAGCAAGGAGCCTATTTTGCCCGATTTTTCGAGTGGATAATTGTTCACCAGGCCATAGATGAATCCTGCTGCATAGAGGTCGCCGGCACCAGTGGTGTCGAGGGCTTTGGCACTGATGGCACCAACCTGTATGAAATCGCTTCCCGACTTGATCAGGGAGCCTTTTTCACCCACCTTCACAACGGCAATGTGGCACATTTCGGCAAGCACATCGAGGGCTTCGCGCGGACTCCTGCCGGTGAGAGATTTCGATTCTTCCTCGTTGGCGAAAACCACATCCACATACTGTTTAAGCATTTTCGTCAGAAACTCCTTTTTGCCTTCAACCACGTTGAAGCTGGCCAGGTCGAGGGCAATCCTCAGTCCGGCTGCCTTGGCCAGTTCAAGGGCTTTGTGGAGCAAGGCTTCGTTTTGAACAAGATAACCTTCCACATAAAAGCAGGCATATCCCTCAAAGATTTCAGGGCTCAGGTTATCGGCCGAAAGCTCGATGGCGGCGCCAAGGTGGGTGGCAAAGGTGCGTTCACCATCAGGAGAAACCAGGGCAATGGCAATTCCCGAAGGGGTTGTGCTCTTGTTCAGCAAAGGTTTTATATTGTTGGAAGCCATATCGTTGAAGAAAAAATCGCCGGTTTCATCAGCGCCCACAGTACCAATGAATGCTGTTTGAACGCCCAGCCTTGCCAGTCCGTGGATGGTGTTGGCTGCCGAACCTCCGGAGGCCATCATCTTGGGCAGCATGGCTGTGGCTTGCGAAACAGCCATGGATGTTTCGGCATCCACCAGCTGCATACTGCCTTTTGGGAGACTGAGTGAATCGAGCAATGCATCGTTTTCGATGCTGGTCATGATGTCGACCAGGGCATTGCCCATACCAAGTATTTTTGCCATAATGTGTAAATTTAGCTGCAAAGGTAGTGAAAAAGCCACAGCTATAAGGACAATGCTACCGCCTGTATCAACGTACGATCACCTTGTGAACCTGCAGTCCGGCATTGGTCGAAATGCTTACCACATAAAGGCCCTGAGCGGATGCTGGCAGCTTGATGATGCAAGGCGAGCCATCAAAGGCACAATCGGGGAATGCAGCAGCATAAACAACCGCACCCTGGCTGTTGTATACGCGCACCATCACCGGTCCTTCCGACAGCTTTGCTGTGAGCAGGAAGGTGCCGTTGTTGGGATTTGGAACAACAGCCCACCTGTCACCGTCATGCTCGTCGATGTTGATGAAACAATCGTTTCGGATGCCCACGTTAACAAGGCCTGAAGCGGTACATCCGGCAAGGACTCCGACAACCGAGACCGGGCGGCTCGTTCCGGGCATATAATCAGCTCCCGAAATGGTGATCTCCTGGGTGGTGTCTCCAGTCGACCAGAAATATTGTGTAAACCCGGTGCCAGCATCCAGGGTCAGGATGTCGTCCGGACAGATCAGCGTATCAGCCCCGAGGTCAATCTGTGTGTTGCCACCGAAAACGATCGTTCTGCTTGAGTCAACACTTTTACATCCGAAGCTGTTTTCGAAGGTGTAATAAATTGTGTGAACGCCATCGCCTGCAAGTTCCGGACTAAAGGTTGAACCCACAATTCCGTGACCGGTAAACAGACCGCCTTCGGGATCGCCAAAGAGCATGGTAACGGCATCGTTCAAACAATACACTGCTTGCAGGCCGCTCATGCTGGCCTGCGTCACCGGAAACGTAAGGATGGAGATGGTGTCGGTGGCAAAACAGCCGCTTGTATTGGTGCCAATTACAGCGTAGTCAGCCGATTCCATAGGATATACAGTGATCTCAGCTGTTGTGAGTCCGTTCGACCACAGATAGGTATCTGCTCCTTCTGCTGTCAGTATCACAGGGCTCCCCTGACACACTTCCTGAACAGGCGCAGTAATGCTGACCACAGGCAATTCGTTTACGGTGATCAACAGGCTGTCAGCGCCGTAGCAGCCATCAACAGTGAATACTTCAACAATGACCCAGGTGTTTTGATTGGGCACATACATCCTGTTCAATCCACTGACACCGGTGGTATCAGAATGATCCCAGACGACCACATCAAAGGCACCTCCACCCAGGTTTGATGCCAGCATCCGGATGGTGTCGCCATAACAAACAGAATCTGAGCCTTGCGTAAACGAAAGCCCGACAAGGGGTGTGGGATTAACGCGAACAAACGCAGTATCGAAAGCAGTGCAACCAAAAGAATTTACTGCCCTGGCCCAGTAATGGTAAGTGGTATCGGCCTTAACAGGAGTGACATAACGCGTTTGGGAAGTGTTGCCATCCCACCAGTTAAAGCTGGAAGCACCTGTAGCCGACAGGCTGAGGTTCAGGCTGTCGCCCAGGCAGAGAGTAGCCTGTTGCGGGCTGACAACGATGCCCGGAACCGCGACCGCAATCAGTCTGATGGAATCGCTGTAGGAACAGTTCTGTGGAGAAGTCACGGTAAGTTTAACCAAAACAGTTTCGTTCACCACCACATCGATATAGTTGGTGATCACATTGGACAACACGCCATTCAGGTACCAGGCGAACGTAAAGGTGTTGTTGAAGGGAGCCTGCAGCCTGACGGTGTCGCCACGGCATACATTCAGGTCATTCCCGAATTCGAACACTGGAGTCACAAGGCCAAACACCGTCAGGGTGTCGGAGCCAGTGCAGTTATCGGGTGAGGTGATTTCGAGTCTGACCGTTGAAGTTGCTTGTACAAGGAAGGTATATGTGGTGTCTGTTACGCCTGTAAACACATTGTTTTTGAACCAGGCATAGCTGTGTCCTTCGTAATACGGATGACTGAATGTGAGGGAATCGCCGGTACACCAGTTGATGTCGTTTCCAAGGTTTACAACAGGCAGCTGCAAGGGGTAAATGGTCACCGAATCCCTGGCGATGCAGGTATTGGGTGTGAGCACTTCGAGCAGCACAGTAACGGTGTCGGTGACGGGCAGTTGCAGCTGATAGGTGTCTTCAGCAGTGAGCACCCCGTTCAAATACCACAAATACAGATATTCAACATCGGGAGGGCCTTCGAGCAAAACAGTGTCGCCAATGCAGACATATTGGTCCGGTCCGAAATCAAACACGGGTGAGGGCATCACCAGAATTTGTATGGTATCGGACGAGACACAGCCGCCGGGCGTGTTCACTTCCACCCAGTAAGTCGTTGTTTCCATCGGACAGACAGTGATGGATTGTGTGGTGCTGTCGTTGCTCCACAGATAGGTGTATCCGTCACCTGCGATGGCCGACAGTTCGACGCAATAGCCCTGGCAGATCGTGGTATCTGCACCCAGGCTGAAGCTGCAGTCTTCGCAAAAACCTGGCTCATAAATCACATCGGGAATGGCGCAAAGCCTGTCTCTGTAAACATTCTTTGTGTCGCCAGCAGGCATCATCTGCACATAATCCATGGCAACCCAGCAGTCAAATTGCGCTTCTGTTTGTTCGGCAATGCTTACAAATGAATCGGCAAGCACTTCGATGGGATGGATGTAGGTTCCTTCCCACTCCAGGTTGATGAGCGCGTTTTGCTGGCCGATGCCTGTGGATGAATTATTGGTTCCTCCATTGATCTGGATATTGGTGATGGTAGCATTTGCGTTCACCACGAGGCTCAGCGGATGAAAGCGCAGGTCCGATGGAATCTGGCCGTCGAACATGATTACGAGGTTGTTGCCAATGAGTCCATAGTTCACGATGGTGGCATCACGCACGGTGAGATAATCGATCACCTCTTCCTCGGTGGCCATCCAGAGGTTATCCTGTCCATCCTTGCCATAGGTAGCGGCGATGGTGTTGAAATCGGAATAGAAGTCGGCCAGAGGATATTGGTTAATCAATGAAAGGGTATACACCGTGGTCCAGTAGTTGGCGCCGTTGACACTCAGCGCCAGCATTTGCGACAACAGCTGTGGCAGATTGATGCTTTCGGCCTGCAGCCGGAAAAGCGTGTATGGCTGGTTCCATGTGTACGCGTTGACATCGCCTCCGGTATTGCCGAGAATGCCCTGGCCACTCTGGTTCAGCGCAGCCAGATAGCCCAGGTCGAAGGCGGGTTGCGTCCATGCGGTATTGCCTTGTGGATTGACAAACAGGTTTGTCCTGACGCCTCCCGGAGTGGTTTCGTACAATTTTCGGCGGATATAGCTTTCGTTGCGCTTGATTGAATAATTGATGACTTCCGGATCGGATGAGTTGTCGCCGCTGAGACCATGGTTGTAGATCGAGAAGTTTTCGCGGTACATTGAGTCCATCTGCGGCCACGATAAGGCCCCATAGCCATTGCCCGGATTATGGATGTCGGGCCCGTTGTTGCTGTTGAACGAAAACACCGAAGAGCTGAGCTTGTAGCTGATGTCGGTACCGCAGCCATTGGTGTAGAAAAGGCCCGGGAAGTCGTTGCCCGCTGCCGGGATGCCGGTGAAAAACGGAAATCCAATGGTAAACGCATCGGCTATGCCATCGTCGGTGTGGAAGCTGAGGGCAAATTTTTTGTTGTAGCGCAAAGGCGCTTTGGTGACGGTATAGCTTGTTGGAGGCGTGTTAAAAGAAACCACAACCGAGCTGATACCAACAGCACCGGCAGGAGACTGCGCTCCGGCCTTTGGGGTTGAAAGCATCATGACGATGAAAGCCAAAGCCACCACGATATGTCCGGTCATGCGGTTCCTTTTCATGCTTTCATTTTCTCGGTTTATAATTGTCAGGATGTGTAGGATAGCTATTCCGGTTGTAATAAGCCCCTTTCTTTGCCGACTTTTTCTTTTTCGCATGCTTTTCGAAGCTGAAATCGCGGTTGCCAAGCACCCTGTAACCGACGGAAATCTCATGTGCGCCACCCGATTTGCTGTTGATGCCACTGAGGCCGATTTCATACAGGTAATTGATCACGAAGTTGCCGGTAAGTTCAAGGCCTGCGCCCAAGGCCAGCGTGCCGCTGTTGCGATAAAGGCTTGTCAGCCAAAACCTGTTCTGGAAGATGAGGGTGGCCGACAAATCGATACTCGAGGGATGGTTGGTGGTGCGTCGCCATACAAAGAAAGGCTGCAGCTGAACCATATCGCTGAGGGTGAAAATCGTTGAGGTGTGAAAGAGGTATTCCTGTTCAAAGGCAAAATTGCCGGAGGCTTCGGCCAGATACGCGTCTTTTGTGCGGAAGAGGGTAGGTACACCAAAGCCAATATTGAACCTGTTCCATTGATAGATCAGGGCAAAACCTGCGTTAAAGTTGGTTTTGTTCACACGGCTCTTGTCTTTCAACAGGGGATCGTCCAGATCGCCGTTGACGCCACCAACATCGAGTGAGTTCTGGTAGAGATTACCCCATAATCCAAAATTCAGGAATTGGTTGCTGGCCATCTGCAGGCGGTAGGTATAACTCAGCGAGCCTTTGAAGCGTTGGAAAACATCGGCTTTATCCAACATCAACTCGCCTCCGAGCCACATCTTGTCTTCGAAAATGCAGCCATTGCCATTTGCCCTAAAGGTTTTTGGGCTGTTGTCGATGCCTGTCCAGTCCTTGCGGTAGTTCAGGAAAACCTCGCCTTTCGATAATATTCCTGCCGCGGCAGGATTGAGGGCGTAAGGGTTGAAAACGTATTCGCTTGTCAGAGGAAACTGTTGGGCATCAAGCTTGAATGCCGGTATGAGCAGCAGCAATAAGAGATAATATGTCAGTTTATTGATCTTCATTACCTTAATATGCTGACAGGGCCTTTAAATATTTCGCCACCGGCACCTTCAATCACATAATAATAGGTGCCTTCGGGTAAATGATTGCCATTGTATTTTCCGGTCCAGTCGTTCTGATAGTCGTTCGATTGAAACACCAGGTTCCCGAGCCTGTTGTAAACAGCTACCTTCACGGGAGCGGTAACAAGCTGGCTGTCGATCAACCATGCATCGTTATAGCCATCATTATTGGGAGTGATCAGGTTCATGATGCCCGAGGTGGTCGGTTTTGGCTTATCTCCCTGAACCACCGTAAATGAAAGTCTGCTTCCGCAACCATCGCGGAACACATCCACATAGTAGCTTCCGGCATAGAAGATGGTTAGCGAAGGACTGTAAATGGAATTCACCCAGATAACGCTGTCGTAAACGCCTATTGCCTGAACAACAAGGCTGTCATCGGTATAAATGGTCTGCTCCGAATTGTTGGTTACCGATGTGCCGTTAGCCAGCCTGATATCGGCAACGACCTGGCTGATGATGTTGATGTTGCGTGTGAGAATGTCGCTGCAGCCATAAGATGATTCCACCACCAGCCCAACGTTGTAGTTGCCCGGCAGCTGGTAAAAATTGATGGGGTTTCTTTCGACCGATCCGGTGCCATCGCCAAATTCCCAGTTCCAACTCACCAGCGTACCCACATTTACGGTTGATTTATCTGTAAAATTCACTGTTTCGCCTTCGCAGGTGCCGCTGTATTCGAAACTGATAAGCGGATAATCGGCTACCGGAACGGAATGGTATTTCACTACAATGGCACCGCTGTTTGTTTTTATCCTGAATCCGATGAGTTTTTCCCCGGGAGTTTCGAAGAGTAGGTGCAGGGTGTCGCCGGTATCGTCGCCAAAAACGCCATCGCCATCGAGGTCCCATTCTTTGGCAATAATTGGTTCGTTTGAGTTAATGACGCTGTAAAGGTGGGTTGAGTCGCCGAAGCAAACCGTGTTGAAGATGAAATCAATCTCATTGATAAAAATAACTTCAACAGAGGCCTCGGCCCTGCTTTTGCAGCCATTGGCGTTGCTGCCTTCGACCCAGTAAACTGTCGACATGGTAGGGTTGATGGTCAGTGTGGCTTCGCTGCTCCCATCTGACCAAAGGTAGCTTTCGGCTCCTGAGGCTGTAAGCGTCACCTCTTCGCCCGGTCCGATGATGACAGATGATGGACTGATGCCTGTCTCGGGCAAAGGATTCACAGTGACAGTCATTGTGTCGCTGGAAACAATGTTAAACGCATCGGTGATGCGCAGCCACACATCGGCAGTGGTATCAGGGATATATTCAATGCTTTGCGTGGTTTCGCCGGTGCTCCAGAGGTAGGCCTCTGACAGCGGGGCCTCGAGGATAAGGGTGTCGCCCAGACAAATTTCCTGATCAGGTCCCAGAAAATCAGTCAGGGCGCAGAAACCGGGATCATACACATTTCCACCAATGGCACATAACCTGCTACGCAACAACTCCTTGTCAGTACCGTCGGGAAGCATTTTCACATAGTCCATGGCGATGAGCCCGGTGGCAATGCCGGGATTTTGTTCGGCGTTTTCCACATAGCTTGTGGCCCTGGCGAGGTCATCAACATCGGCTGTGCCATTCCATCGCATATTGATCAGCGCATTGCTTCCGTTGTATTTGTATGTCGAGATGCCATCGGGTTGCTGCACAGCCAGCTCAGTAATGTTCGATTGTCCCTGAACAACAATGGATAAGCTGTAATACCTGAAATCGTCGGGTATGCCATTGCCAGAAAACGTAAGGATCAGGTTGTTTCCATCGATGACGCTGTTAACGGTTACCAGTTCACGGATGCGCAGGTATTCGAACACTTCGGTGCCGGATGCCGACCATATTTTATCGGTGCCGCCAACACCAAAGGCACTCGCTATCAGGTTCATCTGTGATTTGAAGGCATCGAAGCTGATGTCGGGGGCACTGAATCCGCGGTTATAATAGGTAGCGATATAGTGGTTGTTCGGGCCACTGTTGGCCGAAACCTGTTGAACCTGCGAAAACAGGCTGCTGCTGATGGCGTTTCTTGTCAGTTCGACACCCTGAATGGCTGGCATGTCCTCGACGCGGGCAGGATTTACAATGGCAGTAGCTCCCTGATGGTACACAGCCAGGTTGTTTTGTTTGGCCAAAGGTATCTGCGCATCACCACCTGTGGGTACAACAAATACATTCATATTGGCTCCGCTGGCAATGATGGTTTCGGAAGTCTTGCGGCGGGTATAGCTGATGTTGCGCAACACCTCGAGTGTGTAATCTGATGTAGGAACAGCGTTCAGGCCCTGGTTGTCGATTCCAAACTCCGCGGCCCACAGGGTTTCAAGGTTGCTCCAGGTGAGGTAACCGGCCTGGGTGCTGTGCACATCGGTCCCTGCTTCGTTGAATGAAAAATGGGAGGCATCCAGCTTAAACGGCACGTTGCCCTGGGCGCCATCTGAAAAAAACAGGCCTGGATTTCCATTCTGTCCCTTGAAAAAGGGCATCACCTGGCTGAAGGCAGCCACATTGCCGTTATCCATCTGCAGGATGAGGGCAAAATCCTTGTTGTACTTGAGTGGGGCTTTGAAAACGATCGGGTCAACAGGCGGTTGTGCAAACGAAATGGTGATGGTAAAGTCCTCAACAGAGCTACTCAGGTTTTTCTGGCCAAAACTGATTTGGCTGAAAAACAGACTACTAAATAAAAACAGCCAGTTGAGGTATGCCTTTAATCTCATGAATTGCCGTAATGCCGGTTAATAACCCATAAAAGTATGGATATTGTCAGGCAATATGCATGCATGGGTAAGCTGAGTTATTCACAATTTATCAAGTTGATGGTTATTTTCGGAAAGGCAATGTCGCAGAACTTGTTGCCTGCCCTTAATCAGGCAATTACTGATGATACGGCCTTAATTGCCTAACCGGATGGAAGTGTTCAAAAGGTTGCAATGAACAACATAGCAGCGTCGGCCTGGGCTGCAGCCTGAACGGTAATGACATGAACAATGCCCAAAGTCGATTTTTTTTTCAAAACACTTGCTCAAACGACAAAAACAATTAATTTTGCACCCTCAATAAACATTGATTCCTCCTTAGCTCAGTTGGTCAGAGCATCCCGACGTAAAGTCGGGAGGGTCGCCGGAGAAAAGCAGGAACAAAAAAAAAGGACATAATCCTCCTTAGCTCAGTTGGTCAGAGCATCCCGACGTAAAGTCGGGAGGGTCGCCGGAGAAAAGCAGGAACAAAAAAAAAGGACATAATCCTCCTTAGCTCAGTTGGTCAGAGCATCCCGACGTAAAG
>Ga0208371_1000033_pt1 | contig 121889 bp, 110 predicted proteins | sample SubbioCR12Aug_1A_FD_184827 | JGI IMG/M metagenome (GOLD analysis project Ga0208371, IMG submission 184827) | Serpentinite rock and fluid subsurface biosphere microbial communities from McLaughlin Reserve, California, USA - CR12Aug_1A (SPAdes) | ecosystem: Environmental > Terrestrial > Deep... | reverse complement strand
CGACCAGAAAAGTCCAGAAAACGGGGACGATTTTGACAAAAATCACTCGCTTGACAGACCCTTGTTCAAATTTAAACCACCGTGTTGCTATGCGAGTGGAAATGGGTGGATTTATAGAAGTGCCCTAAAGAGTGGGGCCGGGAGGGGGGCTTTTCGCGCGGCTTTTTTCATTGACCTGGGTGGTTACAGGATCGGAACTGACCGACTGCTGAAAAAACCTCAATCCCTCCCATCAAAATCCCGCAGACACCATGACGCCCGCCCCCCAATCGGGGCTGGCCGCGGCAAAGCCGCGCAAGACGTAGCCCTGGATTTTTGCAGTCGGACTGATTTTTTGCGATAGAAACAGGGTGATCTCGCTGACCTTGGCGCCGCCGTCGAGGATCTCGCTGCGATGATCGTAAACCATGCCCAGCGTGGTCGGGCTGGAGACCTTGTAGGTGGCTCCCAGCGAGGCGTACCAGGGATTTTTGAAGGTCACGCCCGGCGGATTCCCCATGCTCTTCCACCCACCGCTTGCGAATGCCGCCCACCTGCCGCTTTGTTTGGAAATATCGCCCTGGATGGCGTAGTCGTTCGCGCCGGTTCCCAGGCCTTGGTCCGAGTCCGCCGTGGCGAATTTGATTTTTCCGGTCACGTCGAACAACACGCCGGCTGCACGGTTTTCGTAACCCGCATAGGAGGCGGCGGCGATGACGTCTCCCACTCCTTCCGCCGTGCGCCGGGACGTGGCTTGGGCTGGCGAGAGCGGCATCATGGCGCTGTTCATCCCGGCGGGAGGCACCATGGTGCCATTCATGCCGACCACATTGGCGGGGCCGCTGATGCGCAGATAGGGGACGGTCAGTTTGAGCAGCCAGGAACCGGTCGCGTATTTCCCGGTCACCGGGACATACCAAATCTCGGAATTTTCGGTGCTGCCGTACTTGCCGGTGGTGTATTCGCTGCCAACCGAAAGCTGGAGATCGCCTTCCGCCCAGGCAGCGCCGCATCCCAGCAAGGTTGCCGACCAGAGCAGGCAGTGGCTCGCGAAGGCTTTCACCCTTATTTGCCTCCAGGCCGGACCATGTCCATGGTGTGCGGGCGCGTCATGTGCTCCATTCCGGCGGGGTGTTCCATGCGTTCCGGCCTGTCGATGCGCTCCATTCTTTCCATGCGCTCAGCACGCTCGGCGCCCGACATCCGCTCCGCCATGCCGGGGACGTCGGACATCATGGCGCGACCGCCAATGGCGTCGGTTTTTTGACCCGACTGTTGGCGGGTGCTGCGTTCGCCGCTGCCCACGCGGCCCAGTTCGATGCGCTCCGCCCGCAGGTGGCGACCGCTTTCCAGCCTGCCGGTGATGCGGACTTTGCGCCCTTCTGCCAGTTCGTCGCGATTGCCGCCGGAAATCGCGGTATTTTTCTCCATCCGCACGTCGAAGCCACTGATTCTGAGATGGGCGTCGCCAGCCCGCAGCACCAGCCCTTCGACGACCACCCGCTCGACCTGTCCGGCGAACGGCAACGACGGGTCGGGCTGCATCCGCTCCACCACCAGCGCCTTGCCGTTCCAGGCGCCGCGCACCAGCACCTCGCCGTCAGAGGACGGTATCTCGGCCATTCCGGAAACCGGCAGGCCATCCAGCGCCACGCCATTTTCCCGATCACGGTTCAGCACCCCGATGGCGCTGGCCGCTGGCCGCTTCTCGACAAGGTCGATGCGGGTGGCAACCACTTCGCCCTGGGCGTTGCGGTAGCCGCTCACCTGCACCCAATTGCCCGCCTGCAAATCCGCCAAGCGGCTTAATCCGCCGAGTGTGGCAGCGGCGGCATATACCGTCCGGCCCATCACCCGAACCGCGCCCGATTCGCCAAGCCCCTCGGTCACCGGGCCTTCCAGCACATGCAATACCGCGACATTGCGCGTCACCAAGCCCTTGAGCGAGTTGTCCGCTCGCAGCGCGATGAGTTGCCCCACCGCCAGCCTGCCGATATCGCCAGCCTCGCCGTTGACGGTCACGGCGGTCGCCGCGTCGAAATACACTTCGAGGCCGTTCACGCAAATGCTCGCAAACCCGGTGATGGCACCGACGATGCCGGTGCCGCCGGTGCCGCCGGTTCCGCCTTCTGCCCTGATGCCGGTGCCGCCAGTGCCGCCTTCGTCCGTGGCACCGGTTCCGCCCGTGCCGCCATCGTTGACCACGCCGGTTCCACCGGTCCCGCCATCGCTGGCCGTGCACCCCGGTGCAGCGTGAGCAGACAGGCTCAACGCCAGCAATACTGCGGCGATCAGGCCGCCGACCAAGGCGCGTGGGCTACGCTGGGCTGTCATGGCTTTTCGCCTGCTCGGCAGGCTGCACCGCTTCGCTGTAGAAATAGATGCCAAAAGTCATTCTCTCCTTGGGAGCCGGGTCGGCGGCATCGCTTTCCTCCAGCTTCAGCGCTTCGCCGACCAGCCGCTGGATGACCTTCTTGCCATCCTCCTCCGCCAGGGCGCGCAGCGCCGCTATCGAGGCCGGGCTCAAGGCGTTGTAATGAACGCTGCGCTCGATCAGGGGCGGGCCTTCCCCCAGCAGGTTATGGGCAGCGGCGGCGGCATGGTCGCGCAGGTTGTGGCCGAGGTAATAGGCTTTTTCGTCGAATCCGCATTGCGGCACGAAGGAAGCGGTGTTGAGCACCACCCTATCTTCGTCGTCGAGGTGCACCACTCCCAGGCGCAGCCATTCGTCGAGCACGGCGCGCGGGCGGATATCCTTGCTGACGCTTTCCACCAGGCCCTCGAAAGAAACCTCGCCGCCCTTCCTGGCAAAGCGCGGCAACGGGCAGGGGCGGCCTTCCGCGTCGAGGTACTGCGGCAGCCCGATCCACGCCGCTGCCAGTTGCGCCCCCAGCGACACCGAGCGCGGCATGGCCTCCGCCAGCGCTGCCGGCGCTTGGCGCAAGCGCCGCACATCCTTGCGATGCACCCCGCTCAACAGGCTGATGCGGCTGTCGGTCTGCGGCTTGTTGTCCAGCTTGAATTCGCGCTCGCTTACTTCGACGAACACTTCCTTCAACAAATCGGCGAGGAACGGATAGGTCATGCCTTTCGCCAGCATCAGCCGCACCAGCGGATACAGCGCGCTACGCAGCGCGCCGGTCAGGGCTTGGGAAGGCGGGTTGCCGATCATGGGGCAGGCATACAGGGATAGGTGAAGACCCGTTCACTATACCAAAACGTGGGAATTTTTTCCACGAATTATTGACAAGCAAAAATGGCGGTGTAGAATCAAATCATCGCGGGAAAAAATCCCACGCGACATCCATCAATCATTGAAGTTCCCCTACAGGAGTATCGATCATGTGCGCCTCTCTATTCAAAACCACCGCCTTCGCAGTCACCCTGGCCTTCACCGGCCTTGCCGCCGCAACCGATTTACCCGCCTATTTCAAGCAGAGCGCCGTGGGGATGGGAGCGAGCATTGCGGCGGACGGCAGTGTGACGGTCGGCACCACGCGTTTCGTGCCGCTCCTGGCGACGCAGTACGATCCGGCCAGCGTTCCCGCCGGCGCGACGCTGGCCGATTGCACGTTGGCTGCGGACAAGGTTTCCTACACCTGTCCGGGAGGACTGCAGTTTGTGCCGATGCTGACCACGGCGGGCCAGATGCCGCATTTTTCCACGGGGTTCTCCCCGATGGTGGGCTACCGGCTGGCCAGCGATTTCACGCCGCCGGCGGGCTTCGTCCTGCCGGCAGGGCTGACGTTGCCAACCGGCACGACCATTCGGCCACTCACGCCTGCCGACATGATTGCCCAGATGGAAGCGGTGGGCATGATCCCCAAGGGATCGGTGACCTTCAACTCCGACGGCACGGTCACCACGACGCTGTCCGGGGTCAGCACCACCTACACCCCGACGTTCATGCCGATGCGCGCCATGCAGGGTCTGTGGGCAGCCGGCTCCTCCAGCTACGGCGTGACGGCCAGGTCCGATGGCTCGGTGGTGTTCCCCGACGGCACGACCTATGCCCCGCGAGCCGCCATGATGGGCGGCGGAATGCGATAGCCGAATGTCATCCGACCGAATTAGGCGGAGCATCGACGGCAACGCTGCTTGCGCTCCCCGCGAAGCGAGGATTAGAATCGGCACATGTCGGATTTTCTGCGCAAATTCATCCTGGTTTTCCTGATTGCCTGCATTCCCCTGCAAGGGTTTGCCATGCAGGCTCGGATGCATGCGCCCCAGGGGATGGCGGATTCCGAGTTGTCCCTGTCCGCCGCCGCGCATGATTGCTGCCCCCATGACATGTCCGACATGTCGACGGGACACGCCCAGCCCTCGCACACTCTGGGTGGCGAATGCAGCCATTGCCCGCTGTGCGGGGTATCGCTGACCTCCTCCCTGTTCCTGTTCCAGGAAGTAACTGCCGCGGCGATCCTCCATGCCGCGCCGCTGCCCCACCTGTCCCGCTTCTACCCCGAACAGCCGCAACGCCCGCCTCTTCCCCACCACGCCTGAAACCCGCTATGCCCGGACGAGCAGTTCGTCCGCGCCTATATTGATACCTCCGCAGCCTTCAACCTCTAACGGTCTGCGGAAGAAATTCAGCATTCAGGAGTGCATCATGAAAAAAGTCGCAACCATCCTTATCGCCACCCTTTTCGCCGGGATTTCCGCCGTTTATGCGGGCGAAGCCGCCGTCGGCAAAGGCACCGTCAACAAGATCGACCCCGCCGGGGCATCGGTGAACCTCAGCCATGAAGCCATTCCGGCCATCAAGTGGCCAGCCATGACCATGGACATCAAGGTTGCCGACAAGAAGCTGCTGAGCGGAGTCAAACCCGGCCAGACCGTGACTTTCGGGCTGACCAAGGATCCCCAGGCCGGTTACGTGATTTCCCGCATCGAAGCGGCGAAATAAGCGGAAAACGCTAGGAGCTGCCTCGGCCGCGATTTGTGCTCGTGCCCAACTGGCGAATCGCGGCCAAGGCCGTTCCTACCCGTTTGCTCAACTTGTCCGCCCCTCGCCATCATCGAAAGGATCGACGATGAACAATTCCTTTGCCCCATGGCTACTCGCCAGTTTCCTGGCCGCCCAGGCTTTGACGACGCTCCCGGCCTTTGCCGACGTGCCGCAGACGACGCCCGGCGCAACCCTGCAAAGCCTGCTCGACGCGGCACGCCTCAACAACCCCGAGATTGCCGCCGCACGCCTTGAAGCCCAGGCCGCCGACGAGCGCATCCAGCCCGCCGGGGCGCTGCCCGACCCAATACTGCGCACCGAACTGCGCGATCTCAACAACCAGCGTGAAAGCAACCCCAGCCTGTTTCCCGGCCGGGTGGGCAGCACCAAATACACGCTGATCCAGGCCGTCCCCTTCTGGGGCAAACGCGACCTCAAGCGCGAAGTCGCCGAGGCCGACGCCGCCCAAGCCAAGGGGCGCGCCGACGGCGCCTGGACCGAATTGGCAACCCGCATCAAGACCACCTACGCAGCCTATTATTTGCAAACCCAAGCCACCGCGCTGACCCGCGAGATTCTCGATCTGACGGCGAGCCTGGAGAAAATCACCCAGGCCCGTTATTCGGGCGGACTGGTGCCGCAGCAGGACGTGATCCGCGCCCAAGTCGAGCAGACCGCCCTGCGCAGCGAACTGGTGGCGCAGGAAAACGACCGTCACCATGCCATGGTCAAGCTCAACGCCCTGGTAAAACGCCCGCCCCAGGCGGACTTGGCCGATCCGCGGCAACTTTCCCCGTTGCCCGTGGGCTTCGATCAGATCGCCCTGGAAAACCAGTTGCGGACCCGCAATCCCCAGCTTGCCGGCGATGACGCGCGCATCGCTGCGGCCAGCAAGAGCCGCGAACTGGTGCAGCGCAACCGCTATCCCGATTTCAACCTGGGCATCTCGCCGATCCAGCGCGGCAACGGCATCAGCGAATGGGAACTGATGATCGAGATGAACATCCCCTTCCAGCAGGAATCCCGCCGCTCCCAGGAACGCGAGGCGCAAGCGCTGCTGGCGGCGGCGGAAGCCCGCAAGGAATCCACCCTCAATCAGCTCATGTCGGCGTTGTCGGAAAACCTCTCCGCCCTGGAAACCGCGCAGCGCACCGAGGCTCTGACGCGCAACGAACTGTTGCCGCAGGCCGAACTGACCTACAAGGCGGCGCTGGCCGGCTATGAAACCGGCAAGGTGGATTTCGCTACCCTGCTCGAAGCCCAGCGCCAGATCCGCAAAGCCAAGCTGGACATCGTCAAGTCACAGGTCGACGCGCGGGTGCGCCTCGCCGAAATCGAACGACTCCTGGGAGAAGACCTATGAACAAGGCATCCGCACTCGTACTCGCCGTTATCGTCGCTGTCGCGGCACTCGCCGCCGGCTACTGGCTGGGCAACCGCAACGCCCCGGTCGCCGCTCCGCCAGCCCAAGCCGTCTCCGCCGCCGAACCGGCCAAGAAGGAACGCAAGATTCTCTTCTACCGCAACCCGATGGGCCTGCCCGACACGTCGCAAACGCCCAAGAAAGACCAGATGGGCATGGATTACCTGCCCGTCTATGAAGGCGAGGAGGAAAGCGGCCCGGAAGCCGCCAGGCAGGTGAAAATCAGCAGCGAGAAAATCCAGAAGCTCGGGGTGCGCACCGAGGCCGCCGAGATGCGCGACCTGGCCCGCACCATCCGCGCGGTGGGCCGGGTGGAAGCCAACGAACGGCTGATCTACAGCGTCGCCCCCAAGTTCGAAGGCTGGATCGAGCGCCTGCTGGTCAACACCACCGGCGAGCCGGTGCGGCGCGGCCAACCGCTGATGGAGGTGTACAGCCCGGAACTGGTGTCGGCGCAAAAGGAATACGCGATTGCCGCGCAAGGCCTGAAATCCCTGGCAGCCGCCAGCCCGGAAGCGCAGGCCGGGATGAAGCAGCTCGCCGATTCGAGCCTCGCCCGCCTGAAGAACTGGGACATCTCCGACGAACAGTTGCAGGCCTTGAGCCGCAGCGGCGAGGCCAAACGCACCCTGACCTACCGCTCGCCGGCATCCGGCATCGTCCTGGAAAAGAAGGCCGTGCAGGGGATGCGCTTCACCCCCGGCGAAGCGCTCTACCAGATCGTCGACGTTTCCTCGGTGTGGGTGGTGGTCGACGTCTTCGAGCAGGACATGGCGCTCATCAAGCCCGGTCAGACCGCCAAGGTGCGCGTCAACGCCTATCCCGACCGCGAACTGAGTGCCAAGGTAGTGTACGTCTACCCCACCCTCAACGCCCAGACCCGCACCGTCCCGGTCCGCCTGGAACTCGCCAATCCCGGCGGGCTGCTCAAGCCGGCGATGTACGCCGACGTCGAACTGGCCACTCCCGGCAAGGGCAAGGTGCTGACCGTCCCGACTTCGGCGGTGCTGCATGGCGGCACGCGCCAGACGGTGCTAGTGGAACTCGCCGAAGGGCGCTTCGAGCCGCGCGACGTCAAGCTGGGCATCCAGGGCAACGACTACGTGGAAATCCTGGAAGGCTTGGCCGCCGGCGAAAAAGTGGTGGTTACCGCGAATTTCCTGATCGACTCGGAAAGCAATCTCAAGGCCGCCTTCAGCGGCTTCGGCGCGGCCCCGGCCAAGCCCGAGGAAGCTCCGGCCGCCCCCGCCAACGCTCACCAAGGACACTGACATGCTCAATCGACTGATCGAATGGTCGGCGCGCAACGTCTTCCTGGTGTTGCTCGCCACTCTCGCCATCGTCGGTGCGGGCGTCCACGCGGTGCTCCATACGCCGCTCGACGCCCTGCCGGATCTCTCCGACGCCCAGGTGATCCTCTACACCGAGTATCCGGGGCAGGCCCCGCAGGTGGTCGAGGACCAAGTTACCTACCCGCTCACCACGGCCCTCCTGTCGGTGCCGAAATCCAAGGTGGTACGGGGTTTTTCGTTCTTCGGCGCATCGTTCGTCTACGTGATTTTCGAGGATGGCACCGACATCTACTGGGCGCGTTCCCGCGTTCTGGAATACCTGACCACCCTGGCCGGGCGCCTGCCGCCGGGCATCACCCCGCAACTCGGGCCGGACGCCACCGGGGTGGGCTGGGTCTACCAGTACGCGGTGCAGGCCAAGAACAAATCCCTGGCTGAACTGCGCACCCTCCAGGACTGGTACCTGCGCTACCAGATCGCCAAGGCGCAAGGCGTGGCGGAAGTCGCCAGCATCGGCGGCTTCGTCCGTCAGTACCAGGTGGTGGTCGACCCGCGCAAGCTGCAAGCCTACGGGGTTCCCATCACCCAGGTGGCGAAAGTGATCCGCGATTCCAACCGCGACGTGGGCGGGCGCGTCATCGAAATGGCGGAAACCGAGTACATGGTGCGCGGCAGGGGCTATCTGCGCGGCACCAGCGACATCGAGCAACTGGTGGTGAAAAGCGAGCGCGGCGTGCCGGTGCTGCTGCGCGACGTGGCGCGCGTCGAACTCGGCCCCGACGAGCGGCGCGGCCTTACCGAACTCAATGGCGAAGGCGAGGTGGTGTCGGGCATCGCCATGGCGCGCTACGGCCAGAATGCCCTGGAAGTGATCGGCAACATCAAGGCCAAGATCGACGAGATCGCCAGCGGCTTGCCGGAAGGGGTGAGCATCGTCACCGTCTACGACCGCTCCCAACTGATCCTGCGCGCCATCGCCAACCTCAAGACCACCCTGCTGGAGGAAAGCGCCATCGTCGCCCTGGTGTGCGTGGTGTTCCTGCTCCATGTGCGGAGCGCCCTGGTGGCCATCGTCATGCTGCCGGTGGGCGTGCTGATCGCTTTCATCGCCATGCGGCTGCTGGGGATCAACTCCAACATCATGAGCCTGGGCGGCATCGCCATCGCCATCGGCGCGATGGTGGACGCCGCCATCGTGATGATCGAGAACGCCCACAAGCACCTGGAACGCCTGAAGCCAGGCGATTCGCGCACCACCGCGATCATTGATGCATGCCGCGAAGTCGGCCCGGCGCTGTTCTTTTCCCTGCTCATCATCACCGTCTCATTCCTCCCGGTATTCACCCTGGAGGCCCAGGAAGGACGGCTGTTTTCGCCGCTCGCCTATACCAAGACCTTCGCCATGGCCGGCGCGGCCCTGCTCTCGGTGACCCTGGTGCCGGTGCTGATGCTGCTGTTCGTGCGCGGGCACATCGTCAGCGAAGCAAACAACCCGCTGAACCGCCTGCTGATCTGGCTCTACCGCCCGCTCATCGCCGCGGTGATGCGCTGGAAGGGACTGACCATCGTCGTCGCCCTGGCCGCGTTGGGGGCCAGCATCTACCCGGCGTCCCGCCTGGGCAGCGAATTCATGCCCACCCTCAACGAAGGCACGCTGTTCTACATGCCCACCGGCCTGCCGGCGATGTCGGTGACCAAGGCGGCGGAACTCCTGCAAACCCAGGACAAGATCATCAAGAGTTTCCCCGAAGTGGCCTCGGTCTACGGCAAGGCGGGACGCGCCCAAACCGCCACCGACCCGGCGCCCCTGGAGATGTTCGAGACCGTCATCAATCTCAAGCCCGACAACGAATGGCGCGCCGGGATGACCATCGACAAGCTGATCGCCGAACTCGACCAGGCTCTGCAAATCCCCGGCATCGCCAATTCCTGGACCATGCCCATCAAGGCGCGCATCGACATGCTCTCCACCGGCATCCGCACCCCCATCGGCATCAAGGTGTTCGGCAAGGATCTCGGTGAAATGGAAAAGCTCGCTAAGGAAATCGAGGCCGCCGTGCGTAGCGTGCCCGGCACCTCCAGCGCCTACGCCGAGCGCCTCACCGGCGGGCTGTATCTCGACATCGAGCCGGATCGCACCCAACTGGCGCGCTACGGCCTGGCGGTGGGCGAATTGCAGGAGGTGATCGCCACCGCGCTGGGCGGCGAAAACATCACCACCACCGTGGAAGGCCGCGAGCGCTTCGGCGTGGCGGTGCGCTACCCGCGCGCGTTGCGCGGCGACCCGCAGACCATCGCCCGGGAAGTCCTGGTGCCGGTGGCCGGGGCGATGGGCGGGCCGCCGGGGATGATTCCGCTCGGCCAATTGGCGACGGTGCGCGTCGTCAAGGGCGCCCCCGCCATCCGCACCGAGAACGCCCTGCTCTCGGCGTATATCTACGTCGACATCCGCGACCGCGACATCGGCGGCTACGTCCACGACGCGCAAGCCGCGGTGCGCGATCACGTCAAGTTTCCCCCCGGCTATTACGCTACCTGGAGCGGTCAGTTCGAGTACATGGAACGCGCCAAGGAAAAGCTCAAGATCGTCATCCCGGTCACGCTGGGCCTGATTTTCGTGCTGCTCTACCTGAATTTCCGCCGCCTCACCGAAACCCTGATCGTCATGCTCTCGGTGCCCTTCGCCCTGGTCGGCGGAGTGTGGCTGATGTGGGGGCTGGGCTACAACCTGTCGGTGGCGGTGGCGGTGGGCTTCATCGCCCTGGCCGGGGTGGCGGCGGAAACCGGGGTGGTGATGCTGATCTACCTCGACCACGCCCTGCAACGCGTCAAGGCCGAACGGCTGGCGGCCGGCGAGAAACTGCTGCGCGCCGATCTCTACGCCGCGGTGATGGAAGGCGCGGTGGAGCGGGTGCGCCCCAAGATGATGACGGTGGTGGCGATCATGGCCGGGCTGTTGCCTATCATGTGGTCGAGCGGCGCCGGCTCCGAGGTGATGCGGCGGATTGCCGCGCCGATGGTGGGCGGCATGCTATCCTCCACCCTCCTCACCCTGGTGGTGATTCCGGCGCTGTATGCGCTGGTCAAGGAAAGAGTCCTGTTCAAGGGGCACGAGTGAACGAATGCGCATAACGCCTATCCAATTGGCGTCACAACATTTTCAACTGATGGAGTTTTTGAATGAACAAGCTACTGAATCTCGCCGCCGCCCTGCTGTTTGCTGGTACTTCCCTCGCCATTGCCGCGGACGCGCCGGGCGACAAGGCGGCCGCCGATGCCGCTGAACATTGCCAGCACCCGATGGGTCCGATGGGCGGCATGATGCCGGGGAAAGCCCTGCCCGCCGAGACAATGGCGAAAATGCAGGAACAGATGGCGAAAATCCGCCAGACCAGCGACCCCGCCGAACGCAAGACGCTGATGCAGGAACACTTCCAGTCCATGCAGGAAGCCATGCAGGCGATGCACACCGCCCCGGCTGCCGGGAACGCCATGGAAGGGATGCCCTGCCCGCAAAACTGCGCCAAGTCCAAGACCGGCAACGCTTGCCGGAAAAGCGCCAGTTGCCGGCGCGCGGGGATGCAGGGGACCGCCACGCCGCCCGCAGCCGGCGTCCCGCAAATGCAGCAGCGCATGGACATGATGCAGACGATGATGGAAAATATGCTTGAGCATCAGCGCCAGATGCAGCAAGACAAATAATAATTCCAGGTTTCTCATGCAATTCACCGTCCGCTACTGGTCATCCTTGTTGCCGGATCACCACAAGGCCGACGGTGAACCGCACTGGATCGACTACTCCGTCCATCCCGCCACCAAGATGGGGCTGCACAACGCCTTGCTGACCCTCCATGATCGTCTCCAGGTTCTGGAGTCGCACGGCGGCAAATACGGTTGCGCGGTGTTCTACACGGAAGCCGGTGAAGAACAAATGCTCACCCAGGAAGCCGCCGAGCGGCTTTTCGTGCATCTCCCCCACGGGGACATCCATGGCACCGACATCCGCAGTTTTCTGCTGCCGGAGCCCCCCAAAGTCGACGAGATCGCGGCACCGCCGGAGGAACAGCTTTCCCTGTTCGAGCATCACCATACCCCTTACGATGACGTAAGACCTGAAGCGCGTCACGAACTGGACGCCAACGCTTGATTTTTCGACCCACCAAGAGGAGCCAGCCATGTACGGATTCAGCACTCAAGTAAACCTGCCTTTCGCCGCCGCCATCGATAAAACCGTCGAAGCCCTGAAAAAGGAAGGCTTCGGCGTCCTCACCGACATCGACGTGCAAGCCACCCTGAAAGCCAAGCTCAACGTGGATGGCCGCCCCTACCGCATTCTCGGCGCTTGCAACCCGCCGCTCGCCCACCAGGCTCTGCAAGCCGATCCGGATATCGGCCTGCTGCTGCCGTGCAACGTGGTGGTGCGCGAAGAAGCCGACGGCAAGATCACCGTGGCCTTCATCGATCCGGTAGTGATGTTCAGCCAATTGGTGAAGAAGCCAGGCGTGGAAGAGCTTGCCAAGGAAGTCATGGCACGCCTGCAGAAGGTCAAGGACAGCCTCAACGGTCATGGCGAGTAATGGCATAGCTGGGATCACCATAACCGTCGCCCTCTCTCCTGATTCTCTCCCCCATGGGAGAGAGGGTCGCAGTCTCGCTACGCAAGTTTCACGTTAAAGCGTGATACCGCTGCTCGACAAATACTCACCATTCCCCCCCTTGCAGGCCGCCTTGTGCGAGCCAAACGGCCTGCTGGCGGCGGGCGGCGACTTGTCGCCGGAGCGCCTGCTCGATGCCTACAGCCGCGGAATTTTTCCGTGGTTCAGCCAGGGCGACCCAGTGCTGTGGTGGAGTCCCGATCCGCGCATGGTGCTGTTCCCGGATGAACTGAAGATTTCCCGCTCGCTACGCAAGACCCTGCGCAAGGGCGATTACCAAGTCCGCACCGACACGGCATTCCGCGCAGTCATGCAAGCCTGCGCCGCGCCGCGCGACGGCCAGGACGGCACCTGGATCAGCGAGGAAATCGTCGCTGGTTATTGCCGGCTCCACGAACTGGGGCTGGCCCATTCGGTGGAAACCTGGATGGAGGGCGAACTGACCGGCGGTTTGTACGGGGTGGCGCTGGGACGGATGTTTTACGGGGAGTCGATGTTCAGCACCCGGAGCGACGCCTCGAAAATCGCCTTCACCCACTTGGTAAGACAGTTGCAGCGCTGGAATTTCGGCGTGATAGACTGCCAGATGAAAACCGCGCACCTTGCGTCCTTGGGTGCTCGCGAAATCCCGCGCGGTGAGTTTGCCGCGCGCCTCGCGGAATTGGTCAACCTGCCGGGATTTCCCGGAAAATGGCGTTTCGAACATGACCTTGTTGAATGAGCCGACGCAGCATACGCTGCAATTCTATTTGACCGCGCCGTATCCGTGCAGCTACCTGAACGGCCCGACCGCGCGCTCCCTGATGGCCGCCCCCAACGAACTGGTCGATAGCGACGTCTACGGGCAACTGGTTCGCCAGGGATTCCGGCGTAGCGGCGTGTATACCTACCGGCCCCAGTGCCTGGGTTGTGAAGAATGCGTGCCGGTACGCCTGGATTGCACGGCCTTTCAACCCAACCGCACCCAGCAACGGGCCTGGAAGAAAAATGCCGGACTGGTTGCCATCCCGCAGGATTTGACCTATCGCGACGAACACTACGACCTTTACCGCCGCTATCAAGCATCCCGCCACAGCGGCGGCGGAATGGACCAGGACGATAGGGAGCAGTACCAGCGTTTTCTGCTCTCCAGCAACATCGCCACCCAACTCATCGAATTCCGCGAGGGCGATGCCTTGCGCATGGTCAGCGTGATCGACGTTCTCAGCGACGGCTTGTCTTCGGTCTATACATTCTACGAACCGGATTTGCCGCAAGCCAGCTACGGCACTTTCAACATCCTCTGGCAAGCCGCCCTGTGCCGCAGCCTGGGGCTACCCTGGCTGTACCTCGGCTATTGGATCGCCGCCAGTGATAAAATGGCTTACAAGATCAACTTTCGCCCCCTTCAGGGACTGGCCGGCAACACCTGGCAGAACTTGCCGCCGCTTCAACCGACCTCCCCTACTCAACCCGACAACCACGAATAGACCGCCATGCGCCCTTACCTAGACCTGATGCAACACGTTCTCGACCACGGCCACCGCAAGGACGACCGCACCGGCACCGGCACCCTCAGCGTATTCGGCTACCAGATGCGCTACGACCTCGCTGCCGGGTTCCCGCTGGTCACCACCAAGAAATGTCATTTGAAGTCTATCCTCCACGAACTGCTCTGGTTCCTCAAGGGCGACACCAACATTCGCTATCTCAAGGAAAACGGCGTCACGATCTGGGACGAATGGGCCGATACCAACGGCAATCTCGGCCCGGTTTACGGCTACCAGTGGCGGTCCTGGCCCACCCCGGACGGCGGGCATATCGATCAGATCAGCCAAGTGATCGAACAGATCAAGCGCAACCCGGACTCGCGCCGCCTGATCGTGTCAGCCTGGAACGTGGCTGACGTGGACAAGATGAAGCTGCCGCCCTGCCACGCCTTTTTCCAGTTCTACGTCGCTGACGGAAAATTATCCTGCCAGCTTTACCAGCGCAGCGCCGACATTTTCCTGGGCGTACCGTTCAACATCGCTTCCTATGCCCTGCTCACCATGATGGTGGCGCAGGTCTGCGGCCTGAAACCCGGCGACTTCGTACACACCTTGGGCGACGCGCACCTCTACCTCAACCATCTCGATCAGACACGCGAACAGCTATCGCGCCAACCGCGCGCCCTGCCAACGATGAGCATCAACCCGGCAGTACAGGGAATTTTCGATTTCAAATACGAGGATTTCAGCCTGGAAGGCTATGACCCGCACCCGCCGATCAAGGCGCCGGTCGCGATTTAAGACTGCGGGTAATCTTTTTCGGCGTTCGCCACCCGCAGTTTTTCCGATTTTTTGTAATCGTACTGCGAAGGCGTCATGAAGAAACGACATTCCTCCAAATATTCTGCCTGAGGAATGAAGGTCTTGAGGTGCAGACAGAAAATCCGCGCGATGCGCTGATTGGTCTGGTTCTTGCGGCTCTCTTCCTTGATTTCCAGATCAATCACGTCAATCGGACGATAATCCTTCTCGCCGAATCCGCTGGGATGCATCCAGGTAAATAGCCGTGATGAAACGCAATGAAAGCACAGCGTCAGCGTTTTTTCACCCTGGCGGTCGCCCTTGACGATCAGATTTTCGAAATAAGGAAGATATTTTGGATCAATCGGCATATAAGGGTACGTGTATCAGAGACTACCCTTCTGATGTAGCGGCAGATATATCCCAATATAAAGCAGAATCGCCACTAAAAGCATCAGGACGACGATGGTAATAATATTGATGACGGTCTGTGCCGGCGTGCTCCCAATCAGGTTGCGCATCGCCACCGGCGCGCCGCAATGGGGACACCGGTCAGCCAGTTCACTTACTTTGTTACTGCATTCCGGGCAATTGATTAATGCCAAAATTTACTCCCAAAAACTATGCACAGCCTGCGGCTGTCGCGGATACAAGCACCGCAGCGGACACCACGTTGTATATGGCGTAACACGTAGTCGAATTGGCCACCCCAATTGGTGCGAACATTTCCCCCGCAGTTCCACCCAATGCCGCGCTTTCGTAGCCATAAAGGGAGTCCAACGCCAGATCAATGCCGGTAGCACCCTCGAGTGGAAGACCGATATTGCTGAGGTTTGAAACGCCGGCGGGACCTCCATAGGATATAACCGCCACATTGGTGCCATTCATCGCCACTGCCGACACTGCCGCACTATTCATAACCAGGTATTGCGCCTTGGCCAAAGCCATTGCCGAACGCATGCCTCCCGCTAACCCATTGATAGAAGACAAACGTGCTTCCTGAGAAAGATTTACGAATTTTGGCAGCGCAGTCGCCGCCATGATCGCCAGAATGATGATTACCGCGACCATTTCGATCAAGGTAAAACCAAATTGCCGATCAACTTTCATGATTCCCTCTACCCATTGATTTTAAAGTAATTGCAAAAACATAAGCCATGCCGGGATATTAACGCATTCCTCGACATGGCTCCAGTCCGGAAAAAGGATATTTTCCACTTCGACTCGGGTTTTAGATGCAATTGGCTGCTGCTAAATCCGTGGTAGTCGGAGTGATGGTCACCACGCCTGTTGACGAGATGTACTTCACATAGCAAATCGTTGAATTCGTCACGCCATTTGGCCACCACACGATATCACCCGCATCGATACCACTGGTGTAGGTAGACAAGGAATCCATAGCTAGCTCCATCCCGAGCGGCGCCCCCAGCGGATAGCCTTGATTATTCACACTCGAACCGGGAGTCGCGGCCGAAATTACGGTGACCCCGGTACCGTTAAAATCAACGGTAGCCTGGTTTGCACTCATTGCTGCCAGCCATTTCGACCTGGAAAGAGCCGCCGCAGAACGCAAACCGCCCGACAAGCCGTTGAGACTCGCATATCGCGCTTCACCGGTCAGATTAGTGAATTTTGGCAGAGCCGTTGCTGCCATGATGGCGAGGATGATAATCACCGCCACCATTTCTATCAGGGTAAAACCTGATTGCGTTTTCATGATTACTACTCCTTAATCGACAAAGTGTTGCCGTGGCAGTAGGTATATATTCACCACCAAAACTTTAATAATCGTTCCCTTGGAGGCGGCAAACATCGCAAATTTGTGATGCTAGCCAAACCACTAAATCGCTGCTTTCCATACGCTTGCACAAACAATTATACCAAGTCGAGAATATCGCCTCCTCGACTTGGCCCACTCCCGGAAAGCAAGTTCCCGGTTTCAACTCAGGTTATACGCAATTGGTCATTGCGAGATCTGCAGTGGCAGGCGTGGTGGTTACCACGCCAGTTGAAGATTGATACTTCACATAACAGAGACTTGAGGTTGTCACACCATTTGGCCACCACGCGACGTCACCGTTATCCAAACCGCTGGTGTATGTCGACAAAGAATCCATAGCCAATTCGATACCAGTACCGCCCGCTGCAGTTTGACCTTGTGGATACCCCATATTGTTCACGGATGAACCGGGAGTCGCTGCTGCGATGACGCTGACATACGTACCGTTAAAGTTCACGGAATCAAGGTTCGCACTTTGCGCTGCCGTCCATTTTGCCCTGGCAAGAACCGCCGCCGAACGTAGACCACCTGACAAACCGCTAAGACTCGCATAACGCGCCTCGCTGGTCAGGTTGGTAAACTTCGGCAAAGCCGTCGCCGCCATGATAGCGAGGATGATAATCACCGCCACCATTTCTATCAGGGTAAAACCTGATTGCGTTTTCATGATTACTACTCCTTTTTAAAGGTACTTCAAAGTTTCCACCACCACCACAAACCACACACTGCCGCGCGCTGCACGCCGACAGAAAAATTAGGTTCTTGCATATTCTTTACGCACTACTTGAATTCCCACTTATAAGGCTCTACCAATACAAGAGAAATCCCTCCTACAGCATCGTTAACGGACAATTGCCGATTTTCTTTAATCGCTTTTGACAGGAAGGGGGAATTGATGCGCCAGCGCACCCGTTTAAACCCCTCCTTATCCGGAGTAAACTCCCGACCGCTATCAACCAGATAAACCAATTCCAGATTTTTCCGGTCGTAATACCATTTGCCCAACGGTAGCGAATCAAACTGTGGCGTATTGAATTCCCCGGCGTAATTCGGCGGCGCTTCCTGTAACCAGTTGATCGGGTTATCCTGCGCCAGGCGCACTGCCTCATTCACATCGTCATGTATCAGCACTTCCGCCAGCCGCAGGCGCAGGGCGCTTTGCATATTTATCACGGTATTTTCCATGGCCCCCTTCTCCGCCACCTCGATGTAGTGCAGCATGTAGTCAAGCGCCACCATCGACAGACCGCCGACCAGCAATATCACCCAGACAAATTCAAATAGCTTCGAGCCACCGTACTGGCGATAAGAGCAACTTCTCACACTTACCCCGTCCGGTGATGCATCATGGCGTTGCCCAACTCCCATATCGGCAGGAACACGCCCAGCGCCAACACCATTACGATCACTGCCAGCCCGATGATGAGTATTGGTTCGATCTTGTCACTCAATTTCTTCACGTCGTATTCGACCTCGCGCTCGTACATCTCGGCCACTTCCTGCATCAGGCTGTCGAGTTCGCCGGTTTCTTCACCGACGGCGATCATCTGCAACACAATCGGGGAAAATACGCCGGTCGCTATCGCGGTACGCAAGATGCTCTCGCCACGCTCCACGCTGTTGCGCATCTGTTCGATCCGGCTGGCGATATGGTCGTTATCCACCACCAGCGCGACCACGCTCAACCCCTGAACAATTGGAATTCCGCTCTTATAGGCCAGTGAAAAGCTGCGTGAAAAGCGTGCCAACGTCGCTTTAAAAATGATGCTGCCAGCCAGTGGGAGGCGCAGCTTGGCTTTATCCCAACGGTATTTGCCTCTTGGGGAATTGACGTACAACTTGATCCCGACAAACGCACCGATAGCCCCCACCAGCATGGCGGGCCAGTAATGCACCATAAAATTCGACACCGCCAAAAGAATGCGCGTCATCAGCGGCAACTCGACCTTGATGGTGGAATACACCTTGGCAAATGCCGGAATGACCACGAGATTGATGACAATCAAAGCAATGACGATGGCGGTAACGACAAAGGACGGGTAACGCAAGGCCGCCTTAATTTGGTCTCGGGTGTTTTTCTCGAACTCCAGGTAATAAAACAGTCGGAGGAAAACGTCCTCCAACATCCCGGTGGATTCGCCAACCCGCACCATGCTCACATAAAAGGAAGAAAAAACTTTGGGATGACGCCGCAAGGCAACGGACATCTCACGCCCCGTATCCAGACTTTCCCGGATATCTGCAAGAACCCGCTTGAAAGCCAGGTTTTGGGTAGACTCGCGCAACCCTGACAGCGCCCGCAAAATCGGCACCCCCGCTTTAAGCAAGGTATACATCTGACGACAGAACATCATCACATCGATTTCTCTGACGCGGCCTTCGGTCAGCCGGACCTGCCACCCCCCCTGACCGGCAGCCACTGGTTTGCGGGTAGCTACGATTTCAACCGGCGTCACCCCGGTATTAAACAATTGGTCGGCCACGGCGCCGCTGTTGGAACCTTCCAACACACCACGCACCATTTCCCCGTATGAATTGCGACCCTTATAGGCAAAGAAAGGCATATCCCCTCCCTATATCCGCACATTCATCGATTACCGCACTTCCGTTCATTTTGACATCCACATGCATTTGGCATTTATCACACCAAAAGCACACTTCATGCCACAACAGTTTTTAATTTAATTACAAAGTGTTATTAACACACCCCACAAAATGTGGGGCGTAAAAATGGAAACTCCGGCAATAGCCGGAGAAATAGAGAGAAGAAACAGGAGGGAACGTGGCAATATTTGCCGCCGGCTCAGAGAACTATCCAACGCCGGCCTTTCGTGGAGCGTACAGCCTGAAACGGGAAATCAATCCTCGAGTTGCGCGGAGATCCGCATTGCCTCGGCAACGGTGGTACGGCCGTTGATAACATGACCGACAGCGTGACTCTGCAAGGTTCGCCCCGCCATCTGTTCCCGCACCAACCGGGAAAACTCGCCAGGATCCTGGCTGTTGGCAGCAACAACCAAGGGAGCGGTCATTTCCAGCATTTCGAAGACCCCGAAACGCCCTTGATAGCCCGTGCTGTTGCAATGCGAGCAGCCAGGCCCATGCATATACTGGAATTGATCGACCTTGTCACCCAACTCGAAACGCAACCATTCCCGCTCATGCGGATCAAGCTCATAGGGTTCTACGCAACTCTCGCACACCTTGCGCAACAAACGCTGGGCAATCACCATTTGCAGGGACGTCGCCACCAGATAGCTGGGCGCCCCCATATCCATCAGACGGGTCGGAGTGCCGGCTGCATCGTTGGTATGCAGGGTGGACAACACCATATGGCCGGTCATGGCGGCGCGCAAGCCAATCATGGCGGTTTCCTGGTCGCGCATTTCACCCACCAGAATCACATCCGGGTCTTGACGCAAGGCCGAGCGGAGCACCCTCGAAAAGGTCAGTTCGATCTTTTCATTGACCTGCACTTGGTTAATCCCGGGCAGGCGGTATTCGACCGGGTCTTCGACAGTAATCACCTTTTTTTCCAAGCGGTTCATCTCGGTCAGCGCCGCATAAAGCGTGGTGGTCTTCCCGCTCCCGGTAGGTCCGGTGACCAGGATCATGCTGCTGTTGCGATCCATCACCTTGCGGAAGCGCACCAGCATGTCCGGCGGCATCCCCAACTTGTCCATGGTCAGCACCCCCTCGCTCTGGCTCAAGAGACGCATCACCACCGATTCGCCAAATTGGGTCGGCATGGTGGAAATACGCACGTCCACCGGCCGTTGGCGGATTTGCAGGTTAAAGCGACCATCCTGAGGCAAGCGGCGTTCGGAAATATCCATTTTCGACATCAACTTCAACCGCAGGACCAGCGCCGAAGCAATCTTGGGATCCGCCTGGGTTTGGAGATGCAGCATGCCGTCAATCCGGAAACGGATCTGCAGGTTGTTTTCCTGAGGCTCAATATGAACGTCGGAGGCATGCACCTGCATGGCATCTTCAAAAACAGACTGCAACAGTTTGACGACCGGCGCATCTTCCAGTCCACTTTCGACTCCGAGCGCGCCGAAATCGACCGTGGCAGTCCCGATTTCCTGCTCGAGTTCACGAGCAAACCCGCTGATCTCTTCGGTCTTGCGGTAAAAACGGTCGATTTCCTGCAACAACTGGGTCTTGGTGACCACCGCAAGGTCGATATCCTTGCGCAAGACTCGGGTGATTTCATCGAAGGCGAACAGGTCAGTGGGATCTTCCATCCCGACCAGATATTTTCCTGGACGCTCTTCCAGCACCAAGGCCCGAAAACGCCGGGCAAGGTTTTCCGGCAATTTGCGCGCAATGCTCGGATCGACGATGAACTGTTTCAAATTGATGAATGGAATATTCAACTGTTTCGCCAGCACCGGCGCAATGCCTTCTTCCGTGGCAAAACCGTTATGCACTAGCACCCGCCCCAGCTTCAGGCCGGTCCGTTTTTGCTCCTCGACAGCCATCCTCAGTTGTTCCTGAGAAATGACCTTTTGTTGAACCAGCAAATCGCCAAGGCGGGCTTTTTCCACAGCCATGATTATCCTAAATCCCCTAAAGCGGCGTCACCAAAGGTGAAGCCGAGTTTCCCATCAATCACAAAAAGGATCATGAAACTTACATGTAAATCAATTTGACACTTTGTCGGAACCGACTCCAGAAACTGCGGAAACAAGCGGCACTTTACTCTCCGCGTAACTCAACAGCGGGAAGAACGCGGGCTCGCTCATTACCCGCCTTCTCAACACCTTTATCGCAATTGGCAAATCCTTGGGATATGCCGCAACAGCCACGTCCAACATCTTTTTAGCGCCGTCATTATCGCCATTCAGTCCGAGCAGCACGGCTTGCCGATAAACCATCTCATTGATCGGTGCATAGTGCATTACGCGCGCGTTAAGCTCGAGTTTTCCTGCTAGATTTTCTCGTTCGAGAGCAATGCCCCGAGTAAACGCCATTTCGACATAATAAGCCAGCAGCGAGTCGCTGTGGATGCGCATGAGGGCTCCAATGAACTCCTTGCTGCCTTCTTTGCTCAACACTAGGCTACTTCGTTCATACATAGTAGCTTCCAGGCTGTTGTAGCTGACCAGCAGGTTTCCCAAGCTCCCTCCCCCCATCAGCAGAACCAACGCAAAAATGCCGGGTCCGACACGCTGCATCTTGAGACTAAAACCTTTCATTTCTCCGGCGCCCAACAAAATAGCCGCTATCCCCAGAAAATATGCGTACCACAACGGGTATTCGAGCATGCTATGAATCGCCAATATCGAAAGCAAGGCCAGCAACCACCAATTATCGGGAGTACGCTCCTGACGCATCACACGCCGAAGCCACAAGCCAGCGCCCACGATTAGCAGCAAAGCGGCAAACACTCCCATTTCGACCAGCAACTGCATCACGATATTGTGAGTGTGATTGTATAACCCCCCCCTGACCACTTCCGGAACCCACTGCGAAGACATGATATGGTGCCAGACGAACTCCCCAAGCCCCACACCCAACAATGGTGCACGCAAAAAAATCTGCCAGGCTTCGCCCCACAAAGCCAGACGGTCACTTCTAGAGCCTGCCAGATTAAACAGGTTATCGGTAGGCGTACTGAGCGATGCCGACAGCAGGGAGGAGCCATATTGTGCGAGAATGAAACCAGGAACAAGCAATGCGGCGACAACGGCAATCACCCGATTTTCCTTCTGCCGCCCCTTGAGAAAATACAGAGACAATACAATCAGCCCCCCGATGTACACCCAGGTGCCGCGCGAACCGGAAAAAGAAAACGCCAACAACAGCAACGCCAACAGCGGCACAGCCAAAACGACGGACAAATGACGTCGGGCATAAAGATACACGAGAGAACCAATCGACAGGCCGATATAATCTGAAAAATGATTGGGTTGCCCAAGATTGGCAAAAACGAGGCGGCTGGACTTGATGATAACGGGGTCAAAAAGAGAAGGAATTTTGAAGTACTGGAGCACACCGATCACTGCGTTCAGCATCCCCCCGACCAACAGAAACCAAGCGAGCGTCGTTACCACTTCTTCCCAGCCGAGCTTGCGCCGCAACACCCCGCCCAACATCATCAGAAGGACCGCCCACAGCAGGTAGGATGCGGCCATGACACTATGCTCGGGAAAAACAATTTTGCCGGTAAAGAGCTGGGCCAGCAGGATCACAATCAGCCCCAGCGGCACCATGGCGATGGCGGGCAGTTCCATGCCCCGCCAATATTCCTTGAAAACGAATAGACTGGAAGCTGCCAACCCCAACGCTACGGCGATCCATTCCCCATAAAAGCTCGGGATCGGCAAACGATGGTGATAGCCGAGAAACGGCACAACGAACATCAGCCCAACCAACCACAGGCTGACGCGAGGAAAAGTGATTTTTTGCATAAAACCGTTCAAAACCAGGTTACCGAACAGGGGAAGAGACTGGTGCCCGGAACCGGACTTGAACCGGTACAGCCGTAAGGCCGAGGGATTTTAAGTCCCTTGTGTCTACCAATTTCACCATCCGGGCAATTTGAAGGACTTCAGCAACTAATGTGCCAAGAAATGGAGGCGGGGGTCGGAATCGAACCGGCGTAGACGGCTTTGCAGGCCGCTGCATGACCACTCTGCCACCCCGCCATGCACTACTTAAGAAGCGAAAAAGGGAAAGCTGGCGCTTTCCCTATTTGCTGTAAAAATGGAGCGGGAAACGAGACTCGAACTCGCGACCCCAACCTTGGCAAGGTTGTGCTCTACCAACTGAGCTATTCCCGCAATCAAGAAGCCGCCATTTTAGTTCTTTTTAGCCGGCTGTCAAGCTTTTTGCACCAAAAAATTTACCGGGAATCGAGCATAGACAGGGCTCGGCGTGAGATATCAGATAGATAGCGCACTTAGGGATGCTCAAACGCTTTCTTCAAATAGTAGCCCATCGACCACAAAGTAAGGAAAGCGGCGACGTACATCAGCCAGGTTCCCCACCACTGGGCATCGAATACATCGAACAATGGATCGTGATACAGGAGCAACAATATCGCCGCCATTTGCGCGGTGGTCTTGAGCTTGCCGACGAAGGAAACCGCCACGCTCTTGCGCCGCCCCAAACCCGCCATCCATTCGCGCAGGGCGGAGATGGTGATCTCGCGCCCGACGATGATCAGCGCTATCACCGCATCCACCCGCCCCAGTTGCACCAAGAGAATCAGCGCCGCCGCGACCATCAGCTTGTCGGCTACCGGATCGAGAAAGGCGCCGAACGCCGAAGTCTGGTTGAGCGCCCGAGCCAGATAGCCATCCAGCCAATCGGTTGCCGCCGCCACGGCAAAAATTGCAGTACCGACGAAATTCACCCATTGCGGATGCACCCATCCGGGAGGCAAATAAAACACCGTGACGAACACCGGAATCAGCCAGATTCGCAGCCAGGTGAGAAGATTGGGTATGTTGATCGGCATAGCGCCTAATGCAGTTCCTGATAAATCTGTTCGGCCAGCGCATGGCTGATGCCTTCGACTTGGGCCAGTTCGTCCACGCTGGCGGCCAGCACGCCTTTCAACCCGCCGAAACGGGCCAGCAGTTTCTGGCGGCGCTTGGCACCGACACCGCGCACATCTTCCAGAGTCGAATGAGTGCGCGCCTTGCCACGCCTGGCCCGATGTCCGGTGATCGCAAAGCGGTGCGCCTCGTCGCGAATCTGCTGGATCAAATGCAGGCCAGGATGATCCTTGGGCAATTGTACTGCCTTTTGCCCCCCCGGAAAAATCAGCTGTTCCAGGCCGGGCTTACGTTCCACGCCTTTCGCCACGCCGATCAGATAGACATCGTTAAGTCCAACTTCCGCCATCACCTCCTCGGCGACACCCAACTGGCCCTTGCCGCCGTCGATCAGCACCAGGTCGGGCATCTTGCCTTCGCCGGCGGCAATCTTGCCGTAGCGCCGCGACAAGGCGTCGCGCATCGCCGCGAAATCGTCGCCGGGCGTGATGCCGCTGATGTTATAGCGGCGATACTCGCCGTTTTGCATGGCGAATTGGTCATACACCACGCACGACGCCACCGTCGCCTCGCCCATGGTGTGACTGATGTCGAAACACTCGATGCGCCGCACGCTGTCCGGCAAGCCTAGCGCCTCCTGGAAGGCCGCCAGGCGCGCCTCCTGGGTCGCCTGTTGGCCCAGGTGCTGCTGGGCCGCCAGCCGAGCATTCTCGCCCGCCATGCGCAGCCACACGCGCCGTTCGCCGCTGGGATTGGTATTGATCTGCACGCGGCGCTTGGCCTGCTCGCTCAGCAGCGCTTCGAGCATTTCCGTTTCGATCTTTTCCCCCACCACGATCTGCGGCGGCACCGGACGGCTCAGGTAATGCTGAACCAAGAACGCTTCCAACGCGGTATGTGCATCGCAACCCTCGGCATTTTTGGGGAAGAAACTCTTGTCGCCCAGATGCCGCCCACCGCGCACCATCACCAGATTCACGCACACCACCCCGTCGACCTCGACACACGCCACCACATCGGCATCCGCGCTGCTTTCCGAGCTGACGAACTGTTTTTCCTGAATCTTGCGCAGCGCCGATACCTGGTCGCGCAGCGCCGCCGCCCGCTCGAAGTTGAGCGCCTCGGCCTCGGCGTGCATGAGATCACTCAACTCCTGCAACACCTGCTGCTGCTTGCCGTCAAGAAACAGGGCCGCCCGCGCCACGTCGCGGCGATAGGCCTCCTCGTCGATCAGCCCCACGCACGGCGCGGTGCAGCGCTTGATCTGGTGCAACAGACAGGGGCGAGCGCGGTTGCTGAACACGCTATCCTCGCAGGTGCGCAGGCGGAACACCTTTTGCAGCAACTGGATGCTCTCGCGCACCGGTGCGGCAGCGGGAAACGGGCCGAAAAACTGGTTTTTCTTGTTCAACGCACCGCGATGAAAACCCAGCCGGGGAAAGCGATGCCCGGTAAGCATCACGTAGGGATAGGATTTATCGTCGCGGAACACGACGTTGTAACGCGGCGAGAGCGCCTTGATGAGGTTGTTTTCGAGAAGCAGCGCCTCGCTCTCGGTGCGCGTCACCGTGGTCTCGATACGCGCGATCTGCGACACCATCATCGCCGTGCGCGGCATCAGACCGGTCTTGCGAAAATACGAGGAAACCCGTTTTTTCAGCTCGCGCGCCTTGCCGACATAGATCACCTCGCCCGCCGCATTAATCATGCGATAGACGCCCGGCAAAAGCGGCAGGGAAGCCAGAACGGGTTTGGGGTCGAACAAGGCTAGTCTTCGTCGAGCAACTTGCCGCCGAATGCCCAATTTTCGAAAGGCGATTCGTCGAAGGAAATCACGCAATAGGATTTCGGCTTGTGAGCAACGCGCTCCAGGGTATCGGTGATCTCCTCGGCGATCTGTTTCTTCTGCTCGCGAGTCAGTTCGCCGGCAACCTTGATGTTCACGTAGGGCATGTCAATTCTCCTGTTTCAAGTCGGCCTGGATGCGCGCAAAAACCGCCTCGAACATGGCCGCAGTGAGGCGTTTGGTCTGGGTATTATAACGGCTGCAATGGTAGCTGTCGTAGAGCGTCCGCCCGCCCGGCAAGGCGTGGACTGCCGCGTGACCGAAAGAAAAATCCTTGAGCTTGGCATCACAAGCACGCAGCACCGCCCCGTGCGCAATATTGCCCAGCGCCAGGATTACCGTCCCTGGCGACAGGGCGGCGATCTCGTCGCGCAGGAAACCGTTGCACTCGCGGATCTCCGCGGGTTCCGGCTTATTCTGGGGGGGCAGGCATTTCACCGCGTTGGTGATGCGGCAGCCGATCAATTTCAGCCCATCGTCCGCCGCCACCGAAACCGGACGGCTGGCAAAGCCGAAGCGATGCAGGGTCTCATACAGCAAAATCCCCGCGAAATCGCCGGTAAACGGTCTGCCGCTGCGGTTCGCCCCATGCATCCCCGGTGCCAGGCCGACGATCAACAAGCGCGGGTTCTCGTCTCCGAACGGCACCACCGGCCTGGCGTGGTAGGCCGGATACCCGCTGCGTACCTCGTCGAGGAAACCGGCCAGGCGCGGGCAACGCCGGCAATCGGTGGAAAAATTTTCTAGTGCATTCATTATTACCAATCCCCAATTTCGTCTCGTCGAGTACAACTACAATACAGCTTTCCAAGCAAACGACTTATCCTATCCATGCTTACCCCTCCTTCCGGGCGAGTCTAACAAAAGGGGCGTCGCGTGTGTTTCCCTTATTCGCAGCAGAGCGGGCGAAATTGGCGTCACTCCGTGGCGCCTTTTTCGCAGGCAAGCCTGCTCCTACGCAGAACCAAGCGGCCCGCCATCGCTTCATTATTTTTCACGGCAGACATCATTTAAACTAGCCAGATGACCAGTCACGAAGGAGTAATGCCATGCACACTTGGCCCGTACAAGATGCCAAAGCCCGTTTCAGCGAATTGCTTGATGCCTGCGTCAGCGAGGGACCGCAGCTGGTCACGCGGCGCGGCGCGGAAACCGCTGTTCTCGTGCCTATCGACGAATGGAAGCGCTTGAGAAACGCGGCGCGTCCCTCGCTCAAGTCGTTGCTGTTGTCCGACGAGGGGCGCATGGATATCGATCTTCCTCAACGCGGGTCGGCGCAACGTCGGCCTGTCGAACCGCTATAGTCGCGCCATGTATCTTCTCGATACCAACATCGTCTCGGAGTTACGTAAGCCGCGCCCACACGGCGCGCTGGTTGCATGGCTGGAAGGCATTGCCGATGCCGACCTCCATCTCTGCGTCGTGACGCTCGGCGAGATACAAGCCGGCATCGAACTCACCCGCGAGCAGGACGCCGCCAAGGCAGCGGCGCTGGAGTTCTGGGCCGATCAGGTTGCTGCAACCTACAACGTGTTACCCATGGATGGCACAACCTTTCGATTGTGGGCGAAACTCATGCACCGGCAGTCGGACTGCGGTTTACGAGGATGCCATGATTGCGGCCTGCGCCATGGTTCACAAGCTCACGGTCGTCACACGCAACGTCCGGGATTTTCAGCGTTTCGACGTGGCGCGGTTCACTCCGTTCGGGAATTAATTTCCTAAGAAAATGAAGTTTCCTGGATCCCTTGACTTGTGTGCTTGTATTAGGGGATAAAAAGTTTTATACAGGAAGCATGATTACGAACCCCGCCCCTCTCCAGGACCGCTTCGGACGCCGCGTTGAATATTTGCGTCTTTCCGTCACCGACCGTTGCGACTTGCGCTGCACTTATTGCATTCCCGAAGGCTTCCATGGCTTCGAGGAGCCGGAGCATTGGCTCTCTCAGGACGAAGTGGTGCGGGTGGTCGGCGCTTTTGCCCGTTTGGGGGTGAGCAAGGTGCGCCTGACCGGCGGCGAACCGCTGACGCGCCGCGACATCAGCGAACTGGCGCGGCGTTTGGGCAAGTTGCCGGGCGTCGAAGACCTGTCTTTGTCCACCAACGCCACCCAGCTTGCTCTCCATGCCAGGGCGCTGCGCGAGGCGGGAGTGGAGCGCCTCAACGTCAGCCTGGATACGCTTGACCCGGCGCGTTTCGCCGCCATCACCCGGCGTGACTGTCTCGACCAAGTGCTGGAAGGGTTGAGAGTCGCCAAACGCGAAGGTTTCACCCCAATCAAGATCAACATGGTGGTGATGGGCGGCACCAACGATGACGAAATCGACGCGATGGTGGCGTTCTGCATGGAACACGGCTTCGTCCTGCGCATGATCGAAACCATGCCGATGGGCAACAGCGGACGCAGCACCGGCTATCTCGACCTGCAACCGGTCAAGGAGCGCTTGCAAAAACGTTTCGGGCTGGTGGACGGGGTGATGCGCGGCGGTGGCCCGGCGCGTTACCTGAAATCCCCGGACGGCAGTTTCAGCCTGGGCTTCATCACCCCGCTCTCCCAGCATTTCTGCGACACCTGCAACCGGGTGCGTCTGTCGGTGGACGGCACGCTGTTCCTGTGTCTGGGGCAGGATGAAAAACTTGAACTGCGCCCTCTGCTGCGCGCCGGCATCGCCGACGCCGAACTCGAACAAGCCATCCGCGACGCCATCGAACTCAAGCCGCAAAAACACGAATTCTGTGAAAAGCCCGGCAAGATCATCCGGGTGATGTCGCTTACCGGCGGCTAGCCGTCACCACCACTGTAGGTCGGGCTGAAGCCTGACCTACATCTCGACAATTCAACTTGACTGCTTACCCGCCACCCGCTGCGCGCCCAACAGCCCGACTTCGGGATTGAGCACCACCTGAACCGGTATGCTCGCCAGCAATTCGGCAAAACGCCCTTTGGCGAGGAAGGCGCCCATGAACCCGCCGTTCTTGAGGCGTTCGATGATCTTCGGGGCGATTCCGCCCGCCACGTAAACCCCGCCGCTCGCCAATATCTTCAGGGCCAGATTGCCGGTTTCCGCACCGTAAATCGCGACAAACAAATCCAAAGCCGCCGAGGCCAGCGGGTCATACTGATGCAGGGCAAAATCCGAAATCGCCGCTGAAGCGTCTCCAGCCTGCATCATCTGCGCAAGCAGAGTCGATTCCGGGAAATCCCCGCGCTCGCGCAGGAAACGATAAATCGTCTCCAAGCCGGGGCCGGACACCACGCGCTCCCAGGAAACATGGTCGTGGCGCTCACTCAGCCAGCGCCAAAGATCGATTTGCAGTTCATCCGCCGGGGCAAAATCGGCATGACTGCCTTCCGAAGGCAGCGCCACATAATTCTCGCCCTGCCACACCAGATAGCCCTCGCCGAGGCCGGTGCCCGCGCCGATTACCGCACGCGGCCCGTGTTCGGAAAGGTGCCCGGCCTGCAAGGTGTATAAATCCTCCGGGCCGAGCGCTTCAATGCCATACGCAACCGCTTGAAAATCGTTGATGAGCGCCACCTTCCCGATGCTGAATTGCTGCGCGATGGCGTCGGCGTCGATGCGCCACGGCAGATTGGTGATTTGCGCGGCCCGTCCGCGCACCGGCCCGGCCACCCCGAAACAGGCGGCATCCACTGGGGTATTGGCGAGCAGGTCGGCGATCATCGGTTCCAGGCCGTCCCACGCCGCGCTGTCGTAGCGTTGTTCGCGCAGCACGGCGGCGCCGCAGGTCAGGCGCAAGAGGGTCTTGGTGCCGCCGATATCGCCGGCAAGCAAGGTTTTCGGGATGGTCATCTTCTATCCGTGGAGAGGTTTCCTGAGATTATAATGCCCTTGTCGCCATTCCCCCTCATCCGCCATGCACGAAACCATCAACCACATCGTCGCCCAAATCAGCCGGATCATCCTCGGCAAGGAAAACCAGATTCGCCTGGCGCTGGCCTGCCTGCTGGGGCGCGGTCATCTGCTCATCGAGGATATGCCGGGGGTCGGCAAGACCACCCTGGCCCACGTCCTGGCGCGCAGCCTGGGGCTGAATTTCAACCGCATCCAGTTCACCAGCGACCTGTTGCCGGCGGACATCCTGGGGATTTCGGTATTCGACCGAGGCAGCGGCGCGTTCAAGTTTCATCCGGGGCCGATTTTCGCCCAACTGATCCTCGCCGACGAAATCAACCGCGCCACCCCGAAAACCCAAAGCGCCCTCCTGGAAGCCATGGAAGAACGCCAGGTCACGCTGGAGGGCGAAACCCGCCCCCTGCCGGAACCGTTTTTCGTGATTGCCACGCAAAATCCGGCCTACCAGATCGGCACCTTTCCCCTCCCGGAATCGCAACTCGACCGTTTCCTGATGCGCATTGAGCTGGGTTACCCCGACCAGGAAGCCGAGCGCGCCCTGCTGCAAGGCGAGGACCGCCGCGACATGATCGCCGGTCTGCAACCCTGCCTCGCCCCCGGTGAACTCGCCGCCATGCAGACCCAGGTGGCGGCGATCCACGCCTCCGACGCGCTGGTCGATTACGTCCAGGCCCTGCTTGCCTATTCCCGCCAGTCGCCGGCCTTCGACTACGGCCTGTCGCCGCGCGCCGGACTGGCCCTGCTGCGCGCCGCCAAAGCCTGGGCGCTGATGGCGGGACGCGATTACGCACTCCCAGAAGACGTGCAGACCGTCCTGCCCGCCGTGACCGGCCACCGCCTGCGCGCCGCCGGAGAAGAGCAGGCCGGCCAACAACTGCTGCGCGGCGTACCGATCCCCTGACCTTGAAACTCCGTTTCCCCATCGACCGCACCCTGTGGCGGCGCATCTTCAACCGGATGCCCAGCGAGGCCGGGCCGGTGGTGCTGGATCGACGGCGCATCTTCATCCTGCCCACCCGCCACGGTCTGATGTTTTCCGTGGCCCTCCTGGCGATGCTGGTCGGCTCCATCAATTACACGCTGAGCCTGGGTTACGCACTGACTTTTCTGCTCGGCAGCATGGCGCTGGTGTCCATCCTTCACGCCTTCCGCAACCTCTTGAATTTGCGGATCCGCGCCGGCAAAGCCGCGCCGGTATTCGCCGGGCAAACCGCGCTTTTCTCGGTGCACCTCGACAATCCCGGCGCCCTGGCACGCCAGGTGGTGGGACTGACGCACGCCAGGCAGCCCCCGGAATTCACCGACGTCCCTGCCGGCCAATCCGCGACCTTGCGCCTGGCGGTTCCCGGCGCCCGGCGCGGGCGCCTCAAGGCCGACAAGTTCTCCCTGTTCACGCGCTTTCCCATCGGACTGTTCCATGCCTGGTCCAACCTGCAGCTCGACATGGAGTGCATCGTCTACCCCCATCCCGACAACAGCAACGCGCCCCTGCCGCTCAGCCAGCAGGTCGCCGGCCAAGGCAGCGCCGGCTACGGGCAGGGCAACGAGGATTTCGCCGGACTGCGTCCCTACCATCCCGGCGATTCGCTGCGCCACGTCGCCTGGAAGGCCGCCGCACGCGGCCAGGGGCTGCTGACCAAGCAGTTCACCGGACAGGCCCGCCCGGAGCTGTGGCTGGATTGGGAAACACTGCCCGGCATGGGCGTCGAGGAGCGCCTGTCGCGCCTTACCCGCTGGGTACTGGAGGCCGACGCCGCGGGCCTCCATTACGGACTCAAGCTGCCCGACCGCACTCTGGAGTTGGGGCTGGGCAAGGATCACCAGCGCCGCTGCCTGGAAGCCCTGGCGCTATACGGACTGGAATAAATATAAACACCGAACACTAAACACTAAACACTGATCCTCATGACTGTCGCCCCCGCCCTCCAACGCAACATTCCCTGGCTGCTGGTCACCCTGGCCTGGGTGGTGGCGCCCCACGTCGCGCATTTGCCGATTTGGGTAACGCTGATGGGCATCGGGTTGGGCGCCTGGCGCTGGGTGGCGGCGCGCCGCGAATCGCCGCTACCCAACAAGTGGTTGCTGCTCCTGCTTGCCGGCGCCGCCGGGTTCGGCGTGCTCACCACCTATGGCACCATTACCGGGCGCGATGCCGGGGTCGCCCTGCTGATCGTGATGCTCGCGCTCAAGCTGATGGAAATGCACTCGGTGCGCGACGGCGTGGTGATGATCTTCCTCGGCTATTTTCTGGTGATCACCAACTTCCTATATTCCCAGACCATCCTGATGGGGCTGTATCTGCTGGTCGCCGTGCTGGGGATCACCGCCACCCTGATCGGCCTCAACCAGCCGCTGCCCAGCAGCACCGCCAGGCAACGTCTCAAGTTGGCCACACTCCTGCTCGCCCAGGGACTGCCGGTAATGATCGTCATGTTCGTGTTGTTCCCGCGCGCCCAGGGGCCGCTATGGGCGACGCCCGACCCCACTCCCAGCTCAATAACCGGTTTGAGCGACAGCATGGCACCGGGCAGTATCGGGCGATTGGGTTTGTCCAACGCCGTGGCGTTCCGCGCCGAATTCAAGGCAGCCCCTCCCGCCCCGCAACTCCGCTACTGGCGCGGCCCGGTGTTCTGGCAATACGACGGGAGAACCTGGTCCGCCGGACCATGGCGCAAACCGTCGGTCACCACCCTGCACGTCGAAGACAAACCCATCGACTACGTGATCACCCTTGAACCGCACAACCAGCGCTGGCTGTTCGCCCTCGACTTTCCCATGTCGCTGCCGCCTTCCGCCATAATGAGCGACGATTATCAGGTGCTTGCCACGGCGCCGGCCCGTCAGCGCCTGCGCTATCAACTCACCTCCCAGGTGCGTTACCAGGTGGGCCGCGAGCTTACGCCCCAGCAGCGCCGCGACGGCCTGCAACTCCCACCCGGCTACAACCCGCGCAGCCGCGAACTGGCGGCCAAGCTGCGCGCGGAATCCCGCTCGGATCGCGAGGTGGTCGCCCGGGTGCTCACCATGTTCACCAGCCAACCTTTCGTCTATACCCTGAATCCACCGTTGCTCGGCACTCATTCGGTCGACGAATTTCTCTTCGACACCCGGCGCGGCTTTTGCGAGCACTACGCCGGCAGCTTCGTGTTCCTGCTGCGCGCCGCCGGCATCCCGGCGCGAGTGGTCACCGGCTACCAGGGCGGCGAGCACAACCCCATGGGTAACTACCTAATCGTCCGCCAGTCCGACGCTCACGCCTGGGCCGAAGCCTGGCTGGAAGGGCAAGGCTGGGTACGTTTCGACCCTACCGCCAGCATTGCCCCGCAGCGCGTCGAAGTCGAATCCGGCCTGTCGGCGGCACTCCCTGAAAACGTGGCGTTGTTGGATGCAGACTGGCTGCGCCAAACCCGCTTTGCCTGGGACATGGTCAATTACAACTGGCACAAATGGGTACTGGGCTACAGCTACAAGCGACAAAGCGAGCTGCTGGCAAGCCTGGGACTCAACATCGCCTCGGCGCGCGAGGTCGCCTATACCCTGTTGATCGCGATTGGCGGGCTGCTGATGGTATTTTCTGGGCTAATGATGTGGCGGCTGCGGGCGCACCCCAAGGATGCGGCACTGGCCGCCTACTTGCGCTTTTGCGGAAAACTGGAAGAAATCGGCTTGCCCCGCGATGCGGGGGAAGGGCCGCAGGACTACGCGCGGCGGGTCGCCGCGCTACGCCCCGACTTGGCGGGAAAGGTGGCGGACATCACCGCCCGCTACGTGCTCCTGCGCTACCGCCCCCATCCCGAGCGGACGGAACTGGGACAGCTGAGAAAACAGGTGTGGCTGTTCAGACCTTGAAGCGGCCCACCCACGCCTGCAAGCCGGAAGCAAGTTCCTCCAGGTTGCGGGCGGAAGACAAACTCTGCTGATTGGAATCCGCGTTATCGTGGGCCATAGCAGCAATGGACTCGATGTTCTCCGCCACTCGCTGGCCGGCATGACGTTGCTCGTCGGAATTGGAAACGATGCTCAACAGTTCGTGATTCACTGCCCGCACCGAGTCGCCGACGGTAGAAAGCACCACTGCCGCCGTTTCCAGGGCATCCTGGCTACTCGCCAGATGCTGCTGGCCTTCCTGAATCGAGATTTCCACACGATCCGACTGTTGCGAGAGCAATTGCGTAACGCTGTCGATCTCGTTGGCGGAGCTGGCGGACTTTTCCGCGAGCTTGCGCACTTCGTCGGCCACCACTGCAAAGCCACGCCCCTGTTCGCCGGCACGCGCCGCTTCGATGGCGGCATTGAGCGCCAGGAGGTTGGTCTGCTCGGCGATGTCCTTGACCTGGCGGGTCATGGCGGTGATCGAATTGGTGCTGCGCACGAAGGTGGTGACGGATTCGGCGATATTGCGCACGGCGCCTTCCACCTGGTCGATTTCCCCCATCAGAATCGCCAGACTTTCGTTACCTTCCACGGAACGCTCCAGAGTTTCCTGGGCGTGGACCTGAACCTGCTCGGTACTGCGCGCCACCGAGTCGATACTGGACACGATCTCGTTGACGGACTGCGCGGAAGAAGTCGATTTCTCGCTTTGCTGGAAGGAGCCACTGGCGACCCGTTGCGTGCTGGCGGATAGATCCTTCGAAGCCGAGGATACCTGCGATGCGGATTCGCCGACGTGCTGGATCAGGTCACGGAATTTGTCCATCATCTGGTTGAACACCGTCGAGGCCTCGCCGATTTCGTCGCTGCTGTTCACCGCTAGACGGCGGGTCAGGTCGCCTTCGCCCTGAGCGATATCGCGCAGGCCGTTGGTCATGGATTCGAGCGGTTTGGTAACGAAACGGCTGATGAACAGGTAAATGAACAACAGCAGGGGAACACTCAGGCCCAGTGCAACGAAGATGATGCTCAGGGTCAGGTCGCGCACCGCCACGTTGGACTTGTTCAGGGAAATCCGCATGCTCACCGCGCCGAGAACCGTGCCTTCGGGCACCAGGTGGCACATGGTGCAGTCCTTGCCCAGATAATTCTTGGATGCCTGGGCGGGGATGATGGCGCGCAGACTGGAGCCGCCGACATCGTCGATGACCTGGAAGAACGGCTTGGCGGTCTGCACCACCTGTGCTTCCTGAGCATCGGCCTTCTGCTCATCCGAGGAGCCCGCGCCGAACTGCTTGGACACCGCGTCGCCGCGAATCACCCGCAATTCCTTGATGTCGTCGGATTGCTTGATCTGGTCGAGGAATACCGCGCGTTGCGCGACGGTTCCGGTAATCATCATGCCGGTCAGACTCGCCATGGTCATCTTGTGCACACTCTTCGAGAAATCGCGAGCCTGTTCGATGGCGAAATCGCGCTGTTCGTGCGCCGTCCAGAAGATCAGTATCGTCCAGGTGATGAGCAGCATCAGCCAGATCACCGCCACCAAGCGTACCCAAATCTTCAGATTATGAATATTTCCCATTGCAGGCCCTTCCAGAACGGCTAACAGTGACTTTTAAAGCGTCATTGTAGCCTTGATAACACTCCCATAGATAGGGGGATCCCCTATCGCGCACAATGCCACAAGCATAATAAATTCGAACCCAACTTGAGTCAAACCCGCGTCAGGCAATCGTCTCGCCTTCTCACCCGAGGATCTCCACCGGCGTTCCGGCTGGAACAAGGTCGAACAAGCTCAACAAATCCGCATTGCGCATCCGTATGCAGCCATGCGAGCCGGGAACGCCGATCCGCGCCTCATCCGGCGTGCCATGAATATAGATGTTGCGGCGCATGGTATCGCATTCCCCGAGCCGGTTAAATAACAATTCGCAACCCGATAGCCAAAGGATGCGGGTGAGTATCCAGTCGCGTTGGGGATGCTGCTCAGCCAACTCCGCCGTATAGATCTCCCCGGTCGGGCGGCGCCCCACGAATACCGCGTTGAGCGGCTGGTCGGCGCCGATGCGGGCGCGCACCACGTGCCGGCCGCGCGGCGTGCAGTTGCTGCCGCTCCGTTCGCCGGGGCCGTTGGCGGCGGTGGAAACCGGGTACTCGCCGCACAGCCCCCCCTCGTCGTCGAACAGGCGCAGCCGCTGTTCGGGAATACTGATTTCAATGCGCATTAGACTTGCCCCGCCGCTCGGCGAAAAATTCGCTCATCATCCCCCCGCATTCCGCCGCCATCACGCCCGCGGTCACCTCGGCGTGATGGTTCAGGCGTTCCTCCGCGAACAGATCGACCACGCTGCCGCACGCGCCGGTCTTGGCATCCGCCGCACCGTACACCACCCGCGCGATGCGCGCGTGCATGATCGCGCCGGCGCACATCACGCACGGCTCGATGGTCACGTACAGGGTACAGCCGGGCAGGCGGTAATTTCCCAAATTGGCGGCGGCGTCCCGCAAGGCGCGAATTTCCGCGTGGGCGGTCGGGTCGCTGGAGGAAATCGGCACGTTGAAGCCGCGCCCGACGATCGCGCCCTCTTTCACCACCACCGCCCCCACCGGCACCTCGCCCACCGCCCAAGCCTGGCGGCCCAGCAACAGCGCCTCGCGCATGTAGTCCTCGTCGTTCATGGGCGTATTCTAACCTTGAAAACCGTCGGCGCCTCTTGATTCGTGAACTTGACAGTTGCCGAAGCCCACACCATGCTTCGCCCCCATGCCAAACATCGTCATTACCACCCTCAACGCGCGCTTTTCCCACGCCTCGCTGGGCTTGCGCTACCTCTATGCCAATCTCGGCGAATTGCGGGCCGATACCGGCTTGTTGGAATTCGTGATCGGCCAGCCGACCGCCGAAATCGCCGAGCAGATCCTCGTGGCAGCGCCGCGCATCGTGGGCTTCGGGGTGTATATCTGGAACGTCGAGGAGATCCACAAGATCGTCGCGCTGTTGAAGCAGGTGCGCCCTGAATTGCTGATCGTCCTGGGCGGCCCGGAAGTCAGCCATGAATGCGACAAACAGGAAATCGTCCAGCTCGCCGATTACGTGATTTGCGGCCCCGGCGAACTGGCCTTTCCCGATCTGTGCCAGCGTCTGCTGGGCGGCCAGCGACCGCCGCAAAAGGTGATCGCCGCCGCGCCGGTGGCGCTCGCCGACATTGAATTGCCCTACCGCCATTATTCCGACGCCGACCTGGCGCACCGCATCATCTACGTGGAAGCCTCGCGGGGCTGCCCGTTCAAATGCGAATTCTGCCTGTCTTCGCTGGACAAGACGGTCGATCCTTTCGACCTCAGTCATTTTCTCGCCGAAATGGACGATCTCTACCGGCGCGGCCTGCGCGAATTCAAATTCGTCGACCGCACTTTCAACTTGAACATCCAGAGTTGTTTACGCATCCTCGACTTCTTCCTGGAGCGGCTGGATGAAAAGCTCTTTCTCCATTTCGAACTGATCCCCGACCACCTGCCGGAAAAACTCAAGGAAGCCATCCTGCGCTTCCCGGCGGGCGCCATCCAGTTCGAAGTCGGGGTGCAGACCTTCAACCCCGAGGTCCAAGCGCTCATCAGCCGTCGCCAGGACATTGAAAAAACCGAGAAGAACCTGCGCTGGCTGCGCGAGGAAACCCACATCCATCTCCACGCCGACCTGATTATCGGCCTGCCCGGCGAGGACGTGGCGAGCTTCGCCGCCGGCTTCAACCGCCTGGTGGCGCTGCGCCCCCACGACATCCAGGTGGGCATTCTCAAGCGCCTGCGCGGCACCACTATCATCCGCCACACCCAAGCTTACGACCTGCGCTTCAGCCCGTTCGCGCCCTACAACATCCTCAGCACCGACCGCATCGACTTCCCCACCATGCAACGCTTGGCGCGCTTCGCCCGCTACTGGGACATGATCGCCAACACCGGGCGTTTCGCCCTGGCCCTGCAACTCGCTCTGGACGGCGACCCGTTCGGCAACTTTTTGAGGCTTGCCGACTGGATTTACGCCACCACCGGCAAGACCCACCAGATCAATCTGGATCGCCTCTTCGACCTGGTATTCCGCGCCATGACCGAGGAACTGGGCGTCGCTGCCGCTACGGCGCGCGCCGCACTGGCCGAGGATTATGGGAATTGCGGGGCGCGCGGCAATCCGGGATTTCTTGCAACGGCCCCCTGACATCCCGGCGGCACCAAGGAAAACGCTGCGGCAAATTCGGGAAAATGCAGCGCGTATGAAACTACTTTAGGCGTTGAACAGCAGTCTGAATTGCTCGCTGGTGGCATTCAAATCCGGCAATGCGCCGTTGTCCTCGGCGAACTCCATCTTGATTTTGATGATTTCCGGCAGGACCGATTTGAAAGGGCCAATCAGCGCCGGGTCGAAATGCGTCCCGCCACTCGCCTCGATCTGACGCACCGCATCCTCGACCGACCAGGCTTGTTTGTAGGGGCGATCCGAGGTCAGGGCGTCGAAGACATCGGCGATGGCGACGATCCGTCCGGCCAGCGGGATATCGGCCCCCTTGAGGCCCAGCGGGTAGCCGCTGCCATCCCATTTCTCATGATGGGTCATGGCCACGATACGCGCGGTCTTGAGCAACTCGTCTGAATGTTGGCCGATGATTTCCGCGCCGATCTCCGGGTGCTTCTTGATGATTTCCCATTCTTTTTCGTTGAGTTCGCCGCGCTTGAGCATGATATGGTCGGGAATGCCGATCTTGCCGACATCGTGCATTGCCGCCGCGCAGGAAAGGTTGTCCAGCGACTCCTCGCTCATTCCCGCCGCCCGCCCGATCAAACGGGAATAAAAACTCATGCGGAGAATATGGTTGCCGGTTTCGTTGTCCTTGAACTCGGAAGCCCGCCCCAGGCGATGAATGATCTGGCGCCGGGTAATTTCCAGGTCGCGGGTACGCAGGCGCACCATGTGCTCAAGTTCGCGCTTCTGATCGTAGAGGGCGAGATGGGTTTTGACCCGGGCGCGCACGATTGGCGGGCTGATCGGCTTGGTAATGTAATCGACTGCTCCCGATTCCAGACCCTTTTCCTCGTCCTGCGCTTCTCCCATGGCGGTGACGAAAATCACCGGAATGCTGCGCGTATCGGGATTTTCCTTGAGGGTCCGGCAGACTTCGTAGCCGCTCAAACCGGGCATCATGATATCCAGCAGGATAAGATCCGGCTTGGCGCTGGAGAACGCGATCTTGAGTGCCTTTTCGCCGTTGATGGCGGTCCGGGTGCGATACTCGGAACCGAGTACCTCGCAAAGCAGATCGATATTTTCCGGCGTGTCGTCCACCACCAGGATCGTTTGTTTGGGTTGCACCGCGTTCATCGTTGCTCCTGCATTCAACCTAAAAACCTCAGTTGGACGGGTTGGAGTGTGCGGTTTATCGGGCGGAGTGCAAGGCGCAACGACGCGGAATGGCTATTCCATTCCAAGGAGTTGTACCCGTAAAGGGCATCACCACCCTTGTAATCCGGCAGAGCCGGAACAAGGGTGCGACAACGCAGCAATCCGCCCGAGAAACCGTGCAATCCGGCCCGTAGCGGCCTCACCAAACGGGTGATCGTAAAATCCCACGCAAAGCTTCTTAAACCCAACATCGTATCCATCATAGTAAGCGGTCAACTGAGGTTTTTAGGTTTTAAGCCAACTGGACGCCCAGTCTGCCGGTTATTTCATGCAACAAGACCAGGGCCGCATCGGTGTCGTATTGCGCGACCAGCCTGCCGAGTCGGCGGAAATCGTTTTCCGCCGCGCTGCCCTTGAGCAACGCCATGATCGGATCGATCCGCTTGGCGGCCAGGGAATCATCGTCGGCCAGCAGCAGCGAAAGTTCGTTTAGCAAGGGCGTCAGTGCTTCCAGATCGAGGCCGCCATCCGTCTCCAGCGGTTTCATGTCCTCTTCGGCCCCCAGCGGCATGACGCGGTCGATCTCTTCATTGAGGAAACTCAAGGCCTCCCTTACCGTCCCCAGCAGCGATTCGATCAATTTACCCTGCTCATGCTGGATGGCCGACTCTAGCTCCGCCGACGCCTTGCCCAGAAACGCCGCTCCCACATTACCGGCCAGCCCTTTCAGGGTATGCACCAGGCGCAACGCGGTTTCCCGGTCGCCGGCGCGAAGCGCCTCGCGAACCAGTTCGACGGTCGCCCCCTGCCCTTCGCGGAAACGCGTCAGCAGCGTGCGGTAAAGCGCCACATTGCCGCCGATACGGGCCAGCGCCGCGTCGGTATCGACCCCCGCCAGGCGCGGCACGCCCACGCTGGCCGGCGGCTCGCCGTGCCCTGCCGTTTCAGGCACGAGACTCCGCGGTTTCACCCAGCGCGCCAGGGTGGCGAAGAGATGAGCGACGTCGATCGGTTTGGCCACGTGGTCGTTCATCCCGCACTCCAGGCATTTCTCGCGGTCTCCCGTCATGGCATTGGCGGTCATGGCAATCACCGGCAACGTCTCGAAACGCGCATCGGCACGAATTTTCCGGGTCGCCTCGAAACCATCCATTACCGGCATCTGGCAATCCATCAGCACGCCGTCGTAGTCGCCCCGGCCGATTTTTTCCAGCGCCTCGGCGCCGTTGCTCGCGACATCGACGCGGATACCCGCGCTATTGAGGATTTCCAGCGCCAGTTCCTGGTTGACTGCGTTGTCCTCGACCAACAGGACATGCGCGCCGCGCACCGCCTTGGCCGCCTCTTGGTAACCGGCTTGACGCTGTTGCTGGCGGGGATGCTGCACCACCTCCTTGCCGAACGCCGTCATGACGCCGTCGAACAGCATGGAGGGGCTGACCGGCTTGACCAGCAGCCCGTCGATCTGGACATCCTGCGTTTGCTGCAGCAACTCGTCCCGGCTGTAGGCGGTGACCATCACGCACATCGGCGTTTCCGCCAGGCGCTGGTCGGCGCGGATGCGTCGCACCGCCTCGACGCCATCCATTTCCGGCATGTGCCAATCCATCAACACCAGGCCGTAGGGTTGGTTTTCCAGTTGCGCCTGCTCCAGCGCCCCAATCGCCTCGACGCCGCTGGACACCACGGTGGCCTCGAATTTCAGCGCCGTCAGCATGGTGATGAATATCTCGCGGGCGCTGGCATTGTCGTCGACCACCAGGATACGCAAGCCGCGCTTGTCCACCGCCGAGGTGTCGAGGCGCTTCTGATCGCGTTGCACCCCGAATTCGGCGCTAAAGAAGAAAGTGCTGCCGACGCCGGGGTCGCTCTCCACCCCGATTTCGCCCCCCATCATTTCGACCAGGCGCTTGCTGATGGTCAATCCCAGGCCGGTACCGCCGTATTTGCGGGTCGTCGAGGTATCCGCCTGCGAGAAGGCGCTGAACAAACGCGCCCGCTGTTCCTCGCTCAAGCCGACTCCCGTGTCGTGAACGTCGAAACGCAGCCGCACGCCATCCGCCTCGTCGGCGACACGATGGATGCCCACCACGATTTCGCCGGTCTCGGTGAACTTGATGGCGTTGTTGACCAGGTTGATCAACACCTGCCCGAGGCGCATGGGGTCGCCGATCAGCCCGGTCGGGACGTCGGCACCGATGTCGAACAGCAGTTCCAGCCCTTTGTCCTGCGCCTTGATGACCGAAAGATCGGCAAGGTGCTCCATGACGTCCTCAAGATCGAAATCGATGTGTTCGAATTCCATCTTGCCGGCCTCGATCTTGGAGAAATCCAGAATGCCGTTGATGATGCCGAGCAGTCCCTTGGCCGCACCGTCGACTTTCCCCATGTAGTTGCGCTGCTTGGCGGTCAACTCGGTTTGCAGGGCGAGGTGGGTCATGCCGATGATGGCGTTCATCGGGGTACGAATCTCGTGACTCATGTTGGCGAGGAAATCGCTCTTCATGCGGGTGGCTTCCTCGGCTGCCTGCCTGGCTTCCAGCATGATCTTCTCGGTTTGTTTGCGCTCGGTGATATCGCGGAACACCACCACCGCGCCGACAATCTCGCCGTTCTTGTGAAGCGGCGTGGTCGCGTATTCAATCGGGAAGGACGTACCATCCTTGCGCCACATCACCTCGTCGGAAACGTTGCGCGACACCCCGTCCCGGAAGGTCTGGAGAATCGGGCATTGCTCGTGCGGATAGGCGGAACCGTCCGGCTTGGCGTAATGGACCAAGGGATGCATCTGCCGGCCGCTCAACTCCGCCACGCTATAGCCGACCATTTCCGCAGCGGTCTGGTTGACGAAGGTCGTGTCTCCTTCCAGATCCAGCCCCCAAATCCCTTCGTTGACGGCGCCCAGGATCAAGCGGCTACGCTCCTCGATTTGCGCCAGGGATATCTGGCTGGCGGCCAGTTCCTCGGCTTGCTTCTCCAGCATCCGCGCCTGCTCCTGGCTCTTTTCCAGGAGTTCGCGGGTTTCGATATTGCCGGTCAGAATTTCCAGGTTGATGGCGATCACCGGCAAGAGCATTTCCAGGAAGGATTTCCGCTCGTCGCTGAAAGGCCGCATCGCCCCGAGTTCGAGGACGGCAAGCACTTCGTCCTGGTGCACCACCGGCACCACCAGGATGGTATGAATGTTCAACTGCCCCAGTCCATAGGGCGTGCAGACCCCGTCCGTAGCGGCAAGCGGCAGGGAGATCAGCTTCTTCTCCAGGCAGGCCTGGCCGACCAGGCCTTCCCCCCACACCACCCGGCTGACGCAGGTGGAATCGGCGCAAGCATAGCCGCCGGCCCGCTGCAGGCTGGCGTGCGCGCTGTCGCTAATATAAAACGCGCCATAGGCCAACTCCATGACGGGCGCCAGCCGAGAAGTCAGGGCATTGCCGAATTCGGCGAACGAGGTGCTGGTTTGCAGGGCGCCGGCGATTTCGCTCACGCTGGACTTGGTTTTTGCATAATCGTCCTGCATCAAGGCGACATGGCGCAACGTTTCGAGGGAGCGGCTGATTTCCCCCAGCTCGTTGGTCAAGCTGAGGAACGGCACCTGCTGGTCGAACTGCCCTTCGGCGACCCCCAGGATGCTCTCGCGAAAACGCAGCAGCGGACGGGTGATCGTGCGCGCCAGACTCAAGGCGAGAATGATGAAGAGCGCGACGATCACACTGGCGGCCGCCGCGGTTTCCATGAGGATTTGCTGATAGGCGGAACGGGAGGCGTTGAAGTAATTGTCGGCGTCGTTGCGCGAGGATTCGGTGGCGTTGTTCAACTGATTGAGCAGTACGAACACCGGATTCTTGTTCTTGTCGTAAGTACGCTTCCAGGCTTGTTCGATTTGATGTTCGCGGGCGAGACGGTAGGTTTCTTCGCGATAGGCATTCCAGCGGCGATTTTGCTCGTCCAGTTGCTGGATCAGCTTGGGGTCGCCGCTGAAGGATTGCTTGGCGAGATCGACATAATTTTGGAAACGGCTATCCAGTGCCTGCGCCTCCTGATGGAGGAAATCGATCCGGCTGTTGGAACCCTCGCGGCCGCTGGACGTCCCCGAATTAGCCCGGGCCAGCCTTATGTTGTCGTGCTCCTGGATAATCTCCCGGAGAATCAGCACGTTGTTGTAAACCGCCGCCTTCGCTTCGAGCAGGTTGTTGGTGGTACGAAACGGATGGTTGTAAAGATTATCCGTCATGTCCGCCAGTTCGGTTATCTGCTTGACCGCAAAAACCACGAAACAGACCATGAGCAGAAAAAGCAGCAGGAAACTCACCAGGAGCCGTTTAAAGATACTCAGATTGCTGAGTTTGTGAAGCACGTTCCCGAATCCGTTCAAGCTCACCCCCTCCAACCCGCATAAAATATGCCAAACGAGTCAAGTCTAAGCCAAAAGCATTGGTGAAACAACACGATACCAATGCCGCCACCCAAAACATCCCGCCTGCATACCCATTTTAAGTCAAACACTTGATACGATTTATAATTATTGACAAAAAGTGCCTGGCCCCACTCCCCCGCAGCATAACCCCTTGCCGGATAGGGGAAGTCGAGTACGGAATTAAAGCCGGGATTTCCCTTAAATTCAATCGGGGAAATCACCTAATTTCCGGCATAAACTCCGGATTATCCGCAGCACGGCTTTTTCGCCCGCACACGCGGGGCCACGGCGCCGTGAATTCAGACACCAGCCCCGCAGAACAACCGCAACCAGTTGCCCCCCCCCCAAAAAAATAATTCATGAACTACAAAGGCGCGAAGGCGCAAAGAAATCAATAAGATGGCGTATCAAGCTGAGCCTCCCACAGGGCGAGAAGGCAATCCTTCCAGCCATCGTTGCAACCGTCTGTTTTCCTTTGCGCAATCTTTGCGCCTCTGCGGTTTGCAACTGAGGTTTTGAGGTTGAATGGTTTAATTTATGCAGAACCAACCGATTCGCTACCGTACCCGTTTAACAACGGCAAGCCGCCTTCTCCAGGTTTTTCCTCTAAAATACCGCCATCCCTCCCCAGCAAGGAATTCCCATGTTCAAAACCATCGAAGACTTCGTCGGCAACACCCCGCTGGTCAAGCTCAAGCGCCTGCCCGGCACCACCGGCAACACTATCTTGGTCAAGCTGGAAGGCAACAATCCCGCCGGGTCGGTGAAGGACAGGCCGGCGCTGGCGATGATCCAGCACGCCGAGGCGCGCGGCGAGATCAAGCCCGGCGATACCCTGATCGAGGCCACCAGCGGCAACACCGGCATCGCCCTGGCGATGGCGGCGGCAATGCGCGGCTACAAGATGGTGCTGGTCATGCCCGAGCACATGAGCATCGAGCGCCGCCAGGTAATGCGCGCTTTCGGCGCGGAAATCGTGCTCACCCCCCAGGCCGGCAGCATGGAAGCCGCCATCGACACCGCCAACCGCCTGCACAGCGAAGGCAAGGGAGTGATCCTCGACCAGTTCTCCAACCCCGACAACCCGCAGGCCCATTACGAAACCACCGGCCCTGAAATCTGGCGCGACAGCGCGGGCAGCGTCACCCATTTCGTTAGCAGCATGGGCACCACCGGCACCATCATGGGCTGCTCGCGCTACCTCAAGGAACAGAATCCGGCGGTGCAGATCATCGGCGCCCAGCCGACGGACGGCTCGCAAATCCCCGGCATCCGCAAATGGCCCAAGGAATACCTGCCGAAGATCTGCGATTTCAGCCGGGTCGACCGCATCATGGAAGTCACCCAAAGCGAAGCCGAAGAGATCACCCGCCGTCTCGCCCGCGAAGAGGGCATTTTCGCCGGAATTTCCTCGGGCGGCGCGCTGGCAGCAGCGCTGCACCTATCCGACGAAGTGGAGAACGCGGTGATCGTCTCCATCGTCTGCGACCGTGGTGACCGCTATCTTTCGACCGGGGTTTTTCCGGCGTAATTTGAAATCGCGCCGGGGAAACCCGCGTGGTTGGTGCGCAAAATTCAGCAACTTTGACGACATTCCCGCGAAATGTCGGGTGGCGACGAAGGTTCGCTGGGGTCTGTGCTAAAGTCGGCAAGGCCGATCCGTACTGTTTCATCCACATGCAGACCCTTGGGCAATTGGTGGGTAATAAAAATTATCGTCACCTGGCCCTTGAAGGTATTGATGGTCTTGGCGAAATGCTCGGCGGTGTGAGCGTCGAGGCCGCTGGTAGCTTCATCGAAAATCAGTATCTTGGGATTTTTGAGGAGCGCTCTGGCGATCGAAATGCGTTGTTTTTGCCCACCGGAAAGTCCCATTCCCCGCTCGCCGATTTCAGTTTGATAACCTTGTGGCAGTTTTTCGATGAAATCGTGGATCTCTGCCATCTTGCAAGCCTGAACGATCTGTTCGAACGCGGCCCGAGGATTAGCCTTGAGCAGATTGTCATACAGGGTGCCGGAAAAAAGGATGGTCTCCTGCGGCACGATACCGAAATAACTACGCAACTCGTTAGTGGAAAGATGCCTGAGATCGGTTTCGCCGATGAAAATTTGCCCTTCGCTAGGCAAGTAGAAGCCTTGCAGGAGCTTGGCCAGGGTGCTTTTCCCCGATCCGGACGGCCCCATGATGGCGATGGTTTTTCCGGGGACGACGACCAGATTGAAGCCCTGGTAGAGGTAGGGCAGCTTGTCGTTATAGCGAAAACTGAGGCCCACGAATTCGATCCGGCCATTAGCATCGCCGGTTCGGGTGGGAACCACCGCATACGGTTCAATCGGCGCATTGAGGATATCGCCAAGGCGTTTGACCGACAGGCTCGCTTGCTGGAACTGTTGCCACAAGCCAACCAGCCGCAACATGGGTTGCGAGAGTTTGGCCGCGAACATCTGGAATGCGACCAACATGCCGATAGTGAAGTCGGTACTGGTCATCACCTTGTAAGCCCCCACCACGAGGATGAGGAGCGTCATGGCTTGTTCGAGGGTGTTGGCGGCGACGTTGTAGGTATTGGCAATCTGCTTGGTACGGAAACCGGCCTGGAGGTAGGTGGCGAGATAATCGTTGTAGGTCGCACCGATCTGGGGTTCCATTTGCAGGCTCTTGACCGTTTCGATCCCGGCGACATGCTCGGTGACGAAGGCCTGATTGCGAGCACTGAGCAGGAATTGCCGGTCGAGACGGGAGCGAAAGAGCGGGGAAAGCGCCGCACTCATTCCGGCGATCAGGCCGAGGATCGCCAGGGAGATCAACGTTAGGCTGACGCTGTAGTAGAACATCACCGCCACGAAGATCAGCAGGAAAGGGATGTCGAGAAGAAGCGTCACCGCCGCGCTGGCCACGAACTCGCGGATGCTTTCGACACCATGCAGACGTGCCGCGATGACGCCGGTCGGCCGGTGTTCGAAATAGCGGGGAGGCAGCGCGAAAAGGTGGCTGAAGACCGAAGCGCCGAGTACCGCGTCGACCCGGTTTCCGGTGTGGAGAACGAGGTATTGGCGAACCCAGGTCAGTCCCGCGGTGAAGAGCATAAATACCGCAAGGCCGAAGCCAATGACCATCAGCGTGCTTTCGGTGCGGTGCACGACCACCTTGTCGATGATGATCTGGGTAAACAACGGCGTAGCCAGGGCGATCAATTGGATAACCAACGAGGCCAGCAGGATGTCGCGCCAGATGCGTTTGTGCTTGGCAAGCGCGGTCAGGAACCAGCGAAAGCCGAACGCGGGTTTTCCGGATACGCCGCTGTCGGGGTCTCGCACGGCTTTGTTTTTGGGTTTGGCCAGTAGCACGGTGCCGGCGTAGCGGCTGGAGAACTCGTCCTGAGTGAGGCACTGCGGAGTATTGGTGCCAGCTTCGAAGAGCACGATGCCGTCGTCCCGGACCTCGGCGACCAGGGCCAGAGTACGGGAAACTTCATTTACAGTGGCCGAGGCGTCATCGCTCGGCAAGTTGATGAGCACCAGGAAAGGCGCGGGTAACTGCGCCAGGGCACCCACCTCCCGGCGCTTGGCCTTGATCTTGAAACCCAGAGCTTGCGCGGCATGGAACAGGGTTTCCAAAGTGAATGGCGGCGGGAATTGTTGCCGTAACAACTGGGGATCGAACGGCATCCTTTGCAGCGCGCACAAGCTGCCTAATGCCCAGACCAGCGTTTCCCCCTGAAGCAGATTCTTGTAATTCATATTCTTACCTGATTAGCGCTGATTTTCAGCTAATGCTTTTGTTCTTCGTGGGAGCGGTGGCTTGCCCGCAATTACGGTGCTTCTTCGTGGCACCCATTGTCGCGGGCAAGCCACGCTCCTACAGGAAACAGCCTCTTTATTCGAAATATCCCGCTTCGGCTGAAGATCAGCGCTCATGCGGAGGAGGTCATTCACCGCTCGCGCGCCGCTTCGGTAAATGCCTTCTGCACCGGGGAAAGCAGGTATTCCAGAACCGTCCGCTTGCCTTGGTGAATCTCGGCAACTACCTGCATCCCCGCTGCGAGTTTTAGTCGTTCGTCGTCCAACTGGAACTGTTGCGAATCGAGTTGTACCAGCGCCTTGTAGGAAGAGGGTTGCGGCGTATTGGCAACCTTGTTCTGGGCGGATTCCTCCAGGGCATCGGCGCCGACGTGGAGAACCGTGCCGTCGAGCATCCCATATTTCTGGAAAGGATAGGCCGACAGTTTGAGCTTGACCTTTTGCCCCGGAAAAACAAAACCGACATCCTCGTTCTTCACCAAAATCTCGGCCTGCAACGGTTCGTCATGCGGCACCAGGATCATCACCACGCTCCCCGGCGAAACCACCGACCCCTGCGTGTGTATCGCCAAGTCCTTGACGATACCCGCTTGCGACGCTTTCAGTTCGAGCAGTTCGCTCTTGTGTTCGATCTTGGCCCACTCCTGCTGAAGCTTCTGATACTGCGATTCGATCTCGACCCGCTCGTTCTGCAGTTGGCTGCGGTAATTCGAGGTGATCTGAGCGAGTTTCTTACCCGAGGCGTCGATCGCCGCTTGCAGGCCAGCGACGGTAGACGCCTGAGCAAGGAGATCCTGCTCCTTCTCGATTTTGTCCCTAACCTTTTCCTGAGAAGCCAGAGGGCTGAAAAAGCCACCCGCGGCAAGTTTCTCGTAGGCGTCGGCGGTTTTCTGGTAGGAGGGAACGGTCTGCTGCAATTTGCTGAGTATTTCCCGGGACGATTCCAGGTCATGCCGGGCGCGTTCGAGCGTTGCCGATTCCTGATCGAGGGCATCCTGGTATGCTTGGCGATGCGCTTGATACTGGCCGTCGATCTGCGCATAAAGCAGGGGTGGATCGTCTTTCCTCATCGCCATCCGGGAACCGTTCAGTTCAGCGGTTATCCTGCGCAATTGCAGCGATTTCAATTGCATTTCATTGCGGATCGTCTTGGCGTCAGCGTCGGCGAGCTTGGTGTCCATGCGCATCAACACTTGGCCGGCGGAAACCGCCGCGCCTTCCGTAACGAGAATGTCCCGGACGATGCCGGCATCCGCCGGCTGCACGATCTTGATGTAGGTCTGGGGCACCAAGCGGCCTTCGGCGCTGGCCACAATGTCCAGCTTACCGAAGATCGCCCACAAGACCAGAATGACGAACAATGTCCCCAGCGAATAGGCCATCACCATGGGCATGCGCCCCGGCGGACTTTCCTGGATCGCCAGCAGCCCCGGCGCAAAATCGGCCGTATCCGGCTCAAGCACCAGGGCAAGTTTCGACAGCTTCATGATGCCGGCCTCACTTGACGAGGCTCAACGCTTGAGCGCCGTTGCCGAATTTCGCATTCTTGAGCACCTCCTGGGCCGCCGCCAGCGAAATGCCGGAAAGATCGTCATGCCCCCCATAGGCATAAGCCAGGTCGCCGCCGAGCGCTTCCGAACCACTGCCGGCCAGGTGCGCATCGAGCAGCGCGTTCATCAGGCTCCATCCGCCCCCGTCCGAACCGGAACCGCTGCGCGCCTGGTCGAACTTGGTCACCAGGGCGGTGAAGTCGAAAGTTTCGACCTTCTGGGTATACAGCTCCAGCGCGGAATGACCGGTTTTATTGCCCTTGTCGCTATTGCCGGGGGTATTCGAGTGGCTGCTGCCGCTGTTGCCGGGAGAAGCATCGCTGCTTCCGGAGGCGTTCTTGTCGCTGTTGCCGGGATGAGTGTCGCCACTTCCCGATGCGCCTTTATCGCTGTTTCCGGGGTGAGCATCGCTGCTACCGGAGGCGCCTTTGTCGCTGTTACCGGGATGGGCGTCACTGCTGCCGGAGGCACCTTTGTCGCTGTTGCCGGGATGCGAATCGCTGCTGCCGGAAGCCCCTTTGTCGCTATTGCCGGGGGACGTGTTACCGCTGCCGGAATTCTCACCTGCGCCTTTTCCCCCCAAGAAATTTCCTTTGCCGTTGCCATGGGCGCCGTCGATCATCTGCAGGGTTACAAAATTGCGGTTGTCCGCACTTGCATACCATCCCGAGAAGGTGACGGTGTTGTTCTGGCCGACATCGAGAACGAGGTCGTTGCCGTGTTTCGCGAACTTCAAGTCTTCGTACCCGATTCCTCCCCCCAGGGAAAGCGTGTTGCTCGCTCCCCGGCTGGGCAGAACGATGTCGTTGCGATCCTCATGATTGAAAGCCACGACGTTGTGCCCTGCCCCGGTGGTAATGACGTCGTCCTGTTTTCCGCCGACGAAGAAGTTGTTACCGGCAGCCGCGACGAGGGTATCGTTACCGTTGCCACCCAGCAGCGCACTGTTGTTTCCGCCACCACGCAAGGTGTCGTCGCCGGTACCACCGTCGAGGATATCGATGCCGGCGTCCCCGGCCAGGATGTCGTCTCCGCTGCCGCCGTTTATCCGGTCGTTTCCTGCCCCGCCGTCCAGTACGTTGTTGCCGGCGTTGCCGACGATGAGGTTGTCCAGTCCGTTGCCGGTCCCCTTCAGATCGGACGAGCCGGTCAAGGTCAGGTTTTCGACGTTCTCGGGAAGCACGTAGTCGATGCTCGCGAATACCGTGTCACTTCCCTCACCGAGGTTCTCGGTCACCAGATCACCGGCATTGTCCACCACGTAACTGTCATCGCCGCTGCCGCCATTCATGGCATCCGCTCCCGCGCCGCCATCGAGGCGGTCGCTGCCGGCGCCGCCGCTCAGCGTGTTGTTTCCGGCATTGCCGATCAGCACGTTGTCCAGGGCGTTGCCGGTGCCGGTGAGATCGCCCGTGCCGGTCAGGGTCAGGTTTTCCACGTTGGCGGTGAGGGTGTAGGAGATGCCCGATTTGACCGTATCGGTTCCTTCGTTCAAATTTTCGGTCACCAAGTCCCCGACATCGTCGACAAGGTAAGTGTCGTCACCCAATCCCCCCGCCATCGTGTCGGCCCCCAGGCCGCCGTCGAGCAGGTTGCCGCCGACGTTGCCGGTCATGACGTTGCCCAAGGCATTGCCGGCGCCGTCGATACTGGTCGTGCCGGTCAGGGTCAGATTCTCGACGTTGTCCGTGAGGGCATAAGTCGCGCTGGCTTCCACGACATCCACGCCTTGGTCGGCCTTTTCGACCACCTTGTCCTGGGTGTCGTCGACGACGTAAGTATCGTCGCCCAACCCGCCCATCATGGTGTCGACGCCGAGGCCGCCATCCAGCCGGTTATCGCCGGTATTCCCGGCAATGGTGTTGTCCAATCCGTTGCCGCTGCCCCCGATGTCGGCCTTGCCGGTCAGGGCGAGGTTCTCGACGTTGTCCGTCAGCGTGTAGGTCACGCCGGATTTGACCACGTCGGTCCCCTCCTCCGCTTTCTCGGTTACCACGTCGGCGGCGTTGTCGACGATGTAAGTATCGTTGCCCAAGCCCCCCGTCATGGCGTCGGCGCCGAGGCCGCCGTCGAGTACGTTGTTGCCGGCGTTGCCGGTGATGACGTTGTCCAGTTGGTTGCCGTTCCCGATCAGATCGGCGGTGCCGGTAAGGGTGAGGTTTTCCACATTGTCCGAGAGTCCCCACAGCGTAAAATTGATCCCCGTCACGACGGTGTCGACGCCTTTACCGGCCTTCTCGACGACGAGATCGTCGAGGTTGTCGACGTAATAGGTATCGTCGCCGCCGCCGCCCGTCAGCATATCCCGCCCGGCACCGCCGTCCAGGACGTTGTTGCCGGCATTGCCGATAATCAGGTTGTTGCCGGCGTTGCCGGTGCCTTTCAGGTCGCCCGAGCCGAGCATCTGCAAGGTCTCGACGTTCTCCGGCAGGACGTAGTCGACGCTGGCCACCACGTAGTCATACCCCTGGTCGGCTTTCTCGATCACCGCGTCATCCGCGTTGTCGACGTGATAGGTGTCGTCGCCCGCGCCGCCCGCCATGGTGTCCGCACCCGCGCCGCCGCTCAGGTAATTGTCGCCGTCGTTGCCGACAAGAACGTTGTCTAGCCCGTTGCCGGTAGCGTTGAGGTTGTTCTTTCCGGTCAATACCAGGTTCTCGACATTCTCGGGCAGCACGTAGGTGATTGAGACATAGACCGTGTCGCTGCCCTCTCCGGCTTTCTCGGTTACCGCGTCGCCAATGTTGTCGACGATGTAGGTGTCGTCGCCCATGCCTCCTTTCATGGTATCCGCCCCAGCCTTGCCGTCGAGCAGGTTGTTGCCGGCGTTGCCGATGAGGATGTTGTCGAGTCCGTTGCCCGAGCCGTCGATGCTTGCGCTGCCGCCCAAGGTGAGGTTTTCGAGGTTGTCACCCAGCGCATAGGAAATGCTCGCGATGACCGTATCGGTGCCCTCGCCGCGTTTCTCCTTGACGATATCGCCGACGTTGTCGACGAGGTAGGTGTCGTCTCCGCCGTTGCCCACCATGGTATCGGCGCCGCTGCCGCCGTCGAGGGTGTCGTTGCCGTTGCCGGCGAGCAGGACGTCGTTGCCGCCTCCGCCGGAAAGCCGGTCGCTCAGGTTGTTGCCGGTCAGGATGTTGTCGAGGGCGTTGCCCGTCCCCTGGGTCGCGGTGCCGGCCAGGACGAGGTTTTCCACGTTGTCGGCGAGGGCGTAATCCACCGATGAGAGAACCTGGTCCACGCCTTCTCCGGCGTTTTCGGTGACGACGTCGGCGGCATTGTTGACGATGTAGGTGTCGTCGCCCGTGCCCCCCACCATCTTCGCTACGCCCTTGCCTGCGATCAGGGTGTCATTGCCAGCGAGACCACTGAGGGTGTTGGCGCCGTCGTTGCCGACCAGCCGGTTGTCGAGTTCGTTGCCGGTGGCGTCGATGCCGGCGCTGCCGGTGAGTTTGAGCACTTCGACGTTGGCGCCGAGGGTGTAGCTTACCGAGGCGCGCACGGTGTCGATGCCGTCGCCGGGCTTTTCCAGAACCTGGTCGGCGCTGTTGTCGACGCTGTAGGTGTCGTTGCCGCTGCCGCCGATCAGGGTGTTGACGCCGGTTCCGCCTTTCAGGTTGTCGCTGCCCCCCAGGCCGATGAGGATGTCGTTGCCGGCCCCGCCGTCCATCTGGTCGGCGCCGGGGGTGCCGGAGAGGACGTCGTCGCCGTCGGTGCCGGTGCGGCTCGGCGGGGCGTAGTCGAATTTGACGTCGCCCACCAGGCCTGTAGTGCCGTTGCCGCGAGTGAATTGGGTGGTGCCGTAGATAAGGTTGCCATCCATCACTTGTTCGTGGTGGTTGCTGGCGAGACCGATGGAAGTGATGCCGGCGGCCGCCATGGAATACAACTCGCCGGTATCGGAAATGCCGTTTTGATTTCTATCCTGCCACAGCAGCAGTTTGTTCCATTGCTCGTCCTGGCTGGTGAGCTTGCCGTCGTGGTTGGTGTCGAAGGCGGCCAGCCCTTCCAGGTCGGTGGCGGCGCCGGGGAGGTAGCCGGTAAAGGAAATCTCGTTGAAGTGGTCGATGGCGCCGTTGCCGTCGGCGTCATAGGCGAGCAGCGCGTCGCCGGGTGCGACCCAGCCGGTCTTCAAGCGTTCGCCAGTGCCGGCGATGTCGAAGCTGGCGGTGGATTGGGCGAGCGACACCAAGCTCACGCCGTTGCCGTCCAGATCGAACACCACCGGGGTGCCGGCGATGATGGTGCCGTTCGATCCTACCGAGTATTGGCTCAGGTTGGTGTCGACGTAGTTGGTGACGCTGCCGCCGCTCCAGGTGCCGGCGCCGGCCACCAGGTTCAAGCCATCCGCTACCTGCGACGCGGTAAAGCCGGCGGCGGCCGCGGCGGCGGCAATCTGCGCATCGCTCGGGTTGGTTGCGAGGAAATCCCGGATCGCCTGCTCCATCGCGGCGGAGAACCCGCTGGAAGAACTGCCGCTGGAACTCGACGAGCCGCTGTCGGTCGGGGAGGAGCCGCTGGACGACGAGGCAGGTGGGGCGGGTGGGGCCGGCAGGGGTTCCGGGGTGTAGACGTATTGCCCACTGGGGTCGTAATGGGTGGTGGCTTGGCTGACGAGGGTGCCGCCGGCGTTGTAGACCTTGATGTGGGTGCCGCTGCCGTCGACTTGGATGGCGGTGGTACCGCCGCCCGGCGTGGGTACTGAATACTGGCTGGTGCCGTCGGCGTTCTGGGTGACGCTGACGCCGCCGCCGAGGTCGAAAGAGTCTGGGCCGGTGGGAGCCAGGGCCGATGAGGGCAGGACGTAGCTGCCGCTGGCTTGGCCGGGTTGGGTGGGGTCGTAGTTGAGGGTGGCCTTGGCGCCATCCTTGGGGGTGCGGCTGGCGCTGATGCGGCCGTCCGCTCCGGCGTCGAGGCTGTTGGTGGTGCCGTCCTGGTTGGTGTAGGTGAGGTGGGTGGTGCCGTCCTTGTCGATGCGGAAAACGATGCCGCTGACGTGCTGCTGGAAGGAGTTCACCGCATCGGAGACGGTTCTGACCGGCATCGGGGATTGAGGCGGAGTGGTCGTGGGGAGCGGGACGGTGGGCTGGGGTGCGGTCGGGGTGGTGCCGCTGCCGGTGGGGGGCGTGGTGGTGGTAGTCGCGGGAGTCTCGGTGATGGTGCCGTCCGCGTGGGTGGTACGGGTGGCGACGGTGGTGGTGGTGCCTCTGGCGTCTTCGTCGTTGGTGGTCTGGATGGTGACGGTGCTGCCGTCGGGGTTCTTGATGTTCTGGATGAGGATGCCGGAGTGGGAGCCGTTCGCTTGGTAGGTGTCGCTGCCGCGGAGGCTGCCGTCGGCGAATGACCAGTTGTCCGTCTGGGCGCCGCCGTGGACAGTGTCGGTTTCGGTGGTCATGCTGGCTTTGGCGGGCTGTGCGGTGTCGCTGGTCAGGCCGATTTCCAGGACGTCCTTGACGATGCCCTTGTCTTCGAGGGTCAGGGTTTCCCTTTCGGTGACGGTACCGCTGTCGTCTTTGCCGAGCACCGTGAGGGTGAGGTGGTCGTCGCTGTACAAATAAGCGACGCTCGTGACGATGTCGCCGAGGGCGGCCGGCGATTTGCCGGCAAGCAGGCGACTGCGGTAGACGAAGGGGTTCTGCGTGGGGGTGACGCCGTCCGGGCCGGGGAAGAAGCCCTTGGGCGGGACGGAAAGCTTGCGGCCCGTGGCCGCTTCCGGGGTCGGCGGTACCACGACTTCTTGCGGGGTGAATTTGACGACGTAGCTACCGATGGCACCGCCGCTGTCCTTGGCCTGGACGCGGAAGGCGTCGGCTGTGCCGGGGGCGGTATCGGTCACGGGGGTGTCGGGCCGGATGCTCCAGATGCCGGAGCCGGATTTTTCGTCGAGCGTGACGCTGGCGTGGTGCGCTGCGCCGGTGAGGGTGAAGGTCATCGTGTTGCGGTCGCTGTCGACGTCTTCGATCTGGAATTGGCCGCTGTTGTAGTCGACCAGGGTGTTGCCGGCAGCGTCGGCGAGCGGTCCCGTCGTCGTGAGGGAGTTGCCGTACTGGTCCACGCCGGTCGAGGCGTTCTGTTGTTGATGGAGGATTTGATATCCCGTTACCTTGCCGTTTTCGTAGCGTTCCTTGTAGCCGTAGATCGGCAGCGGGCTGCCTTGCCCGGTGATTACCGGGGCGTCGTTGACCGGGGCGAACTGGATGTCGATCGTTTTTGATGTGCCGCTGACGTTGTAGCTGAAGGAAGCGAGGCCATCCTTATCGTAGTTGAAATCCTTGCCCGGTGAAAAAACCGTCAGATCGCCATAGGTGAAGACGCTGGCATCTTTCGTGATGCCCCAGGCGGTGATCGATCCGCTGGGGTCGAGAAGGCTGGTGGGGATGGCGACGGGAATGCCCTCCTTGGCGCCTTCCACCGACCTGCCGCCCGTGCTTTCGTCCAGGAGGGAGTTGACCACTACGCCTGTCATGCCGTCGCTGTAGGCGGTATACACGCTCGCCGCCAGCGTGGGGTCGTATTGGCTGGCTATCGGGATGGCGAATACGCCGAGGCTATCCACTTGCAGGGAGGGCGAGGCGATAGCGCCTGTTCCTGTCGCGGCAGTGTCGTTAATCCCCGTAATCCCGGTAACCCCGGTAACCTCGCTAAGTGATTTCTTGTTGTCGCCGGCGTCGAAAACGCCATTCGAATTCGTGTCCTCCCACACCCACAAATAGGGAAACACGGGGTCGTTACTGTCGATGGTGCCGCTCAAGTCGGCATCGAGCCAACCAAGCGAATGGACGCCTTTCTTGCCGTCGGCTGCATACGGGTTGGAAAACAATTCGCTACCCGAGTCGATCCTGCCGTTGCCGTTGCGGTCGAGCACCAGGAAGCCGTCGCCGGGGCCATACCAGTCGCTCTTCCTCAAGAAACCGCTGTCGTCCACGTCGAAGGTGGCATGGTTGCCCGGGGTGTCCTTGCCGATGACGTGTATCCCGTTGCCGTCCAAATCGATGACGATGGGGCGGAAGGTGAAGGATGAATCGGAGGCGCTGGCATAGGGTGGGTGCGATTGCATGACCGCCGGATCGACCTCGCCCATTGCCTTGCCGGGATTTTCGGGATATTTTTGAATTTTTTGGTGCTGTTCATAGGCTGTCTTGACTTCCCACCAGGGGGCGAAGGCACCGTTCTTAATCGTGGCATCGGCGAGCGCGAGGGGAAGACTCTGGAAGTACGCTTCGCTGCCAACCTCAACACCGATGCGGTTTCCCTTGGTATCGTAGGTCGGTGCATCGGAAGGAATAAAGATGCTGCCATCCTGATTGAGGATGTACGGGCAGAGCTTAAACGTATCGTCTTTGCCGATGTAGTGCAGTGCGGGAATGCGTTCGGGTATGACCCCAATGTGCTCGCCTTCGGCCTTGGCCTTTTCGAAAGCAGGTTTCAGAAAGTTATCCCAAAATTTGCTGTATAGGTCGCCGGCGTTCTCGGAATGTAAACCGAGACCGTTGCTATTCCTCCCGTCCTCGGGATATGAATTGAGATCACCGGTGTCCCACTGGAAGTTGGTGTCCCACTGGAAGGTGGAACGCCCGCCAGGAGGATCGTTGGAGTCGATAAACGAGACGAGGACGCTCAGAATGATCCCCACAGGCGGGTTGATGGCGGTAATGGCGGAAAGGATTGCTCCTTTGGGGTCGTCGTGGGCAATGCAGTTGATGATGTTGGCTACGGCGGCGATATTGCCCAAGGCTTCGAGGGCGGGGGCATTGTCTTCGAAAGCCAGTTTCAGTGCGTCCTGCGCCGATTCGGCATTGCTGTATCCCAGGCTGGCGTAGGCCTGGGCGGCGCTGCTGATGAACTGCGAGCCGGCGGCAAGGGTTCCGAGTGCATCGCGGTTTTGGTAATACCTCAGCATGGCAAGCAGGCTGCCGGCGGCGCTCAGGCCACTTCCAACGCCGTTCAGGGGAAGATCGTTGCGATTGTACGTGGCGACAAGCTGGGCGCCGCTGGTGACTTTTTGCAGCGGCGTGCCGGTGCGCATCGCTTGCAGGAAGGTTACCCAGGCGGCGAGCGCTTGGACGTCGGTGGGGGTGGTGGACGTGGTGGTGGGCGTACCGGAAGATGAAGTGCCGGTGGAGCCAGGAGTTGAGCTTGTGCTGGTAGGAAGATTGATAACCGTACGGGGGTCGATGCTCATCTCCGTCGACAAGCCGGGATTGACAGCAAGCAAGTCGGCAACGGATATACCTTCTGTTGCCGCGATGTTTTGGAGGTTGGTAGCGGTATTAGTCAGGAACGACTGTCCTGTTCCTGTCTTCACTTCCACATAGCTGGGAGTGTTGTCGCTACTTGTTGCCGTGCCGTCCTTCCAGGTCATGCTAAAAACGGGTGCGTCAGCACCAGTCGACAGCTTTTCAAGCTTGTTGGTGCCATTGGTAAATTCTATGCCCTTCAACACAATTCCGTTGTCGCAAACAAACGTCGCCTGGATGGATTGGTCGGCCAATCGTTCCAGCTTGCAGGTGAAGGTTGCCGGCAACGCGGCGTTTTGCGCATGCGCCGCACTATTGTCGAAGGTCAGTTCAAGTCTGGTTGGCGTTCCTCCGGCATCGATGCTGGCTTTGTCGCAAACATAAGAGACCAGCTTTGCGTCAAACGGCGCATCAAGCTTACATTGTTCCGTACTCGCCTGATTGAAGTAATAACATAGGCCTGTCTTGAGGTAGGTAGTACTAAGATCTCTCGCGGGAGAAGCGGTAAGCGGATAGTCAGAATACTGCTTGAGCGCCGTGGCTCTCACCTCGTCGGTACCCAATTCGCCGGTATATAGGCGCCCGGCGAATTGGGCATCCAGGCTGCCCAAAATATTCTCATTCGCCATACCGGTTGAGATGGTGGCAGCACGGATACCCCCGATGGAGAGCGGCAGCACGGTTTCACCGAGAGCTAACCGATAATTATATCCGTCAAGAATTTCCCGATAAATGACGTAGTTGTTGGCAGCCGCAAATGCTTCACCACGATTCCACCGAACGAGAAAGTCAAAGCCGTTTTTATCTCCCATTCCTGGAATATTGGAGCGGTCGATGTAGTGCCCCAGTTCATGGGCGAGCGCACCAACAACGTTGCGCTCGCCCCACCCGAGCCTGTCTGATTCGGCGAAGAATTCCGGGCCGAAAGCGATTTCATTATTGGCGGGTTTATATTGGGCGCCTGTCCCGAGTGCCTCATCGATAACCAGTTGCTTTCCCTCCGCATCGTAGGCATGCAACTGGGCCTTTAAAGTGGGCGAGAGGTTGATGAGGTCTATCGTGTATTGGGTGATCTTGTCTCTGATACCGTCGAATACTTTTTCCGACAAGTTGAAGTCGATTTGGCTGCCCATGATTTCCCCTTATTTCGATGTGATATAGATGTACGATGTGCAGGCGGTAAAACGGAACATCATCAGAATTTCCTTGCCGTCGAGCTCATATCTGACCCCCCATCCCGGATTCGTTAATTGCTCCTTGGTGAATTGAAGATCGCGGATTTCGTCGAAGGTTGGAATAATGACCCGCGGTTTCACCCCGAGGATTTCATCGGCCTGAGCCCTGGCGATGCAGAACCTTTTGGGGGCGGTCGAGATTCTCAGTATCTCCACGATGCCGTCCTTGAAATAGCCAGGCCTTCGTGAGGTTCGCGACATATAGAAATACCAGAGTCCTTTGTCCTGTTTCCACAAACTGATGCTCCCCGAACTGACATTGTCGTTGCTGGGGCTTGTTGGAATATCACTACCGATCAACAGCTTCGTAACTTCCGCGACGGTCACCCGCTCGTCGTGCAGGAAATCACGGAAGATCGTGAGCACCTGTTCTGGCGTGATTTTGTTCAGGTCGACGGGGTCGGGGATTTTCGGCATCGGTTTGACCTCCTGAGGCGCTTCCTTGGTTTGTGGTTGTTGGACTGGCTGGCTGACCGGCGACGTGGTGGCGCAGCCGGTCAAGCCGGCCAGTGCGGCAAGGCAACCCAAACCCACGAAACAGCCGCGTAAGAACAGAGCCAACATCCGTGTCGAAGTCATTTCCCCACCCTCCCCAATAAAAGCACCCCATTCCCGCCCATCACCGATACCCCTTGTTCGTTTCCAATAGAAAGCCCACCCCTTAATTCCTACTCACTGGGGTTGTATGCCAACCGCATAGAGCATAGCGAGATTTTTCCCGCTTGCCATCCTGTCATTTATTACAGCTATCTGAAATTCCCGAAATATGCTAGGCGGCTTTCTGCCACGCTGGATCGTTAACCGACCAGAGGTAGTCGGTAAAGGAAATCTCATTGAAATGGTCGATCGTGGCTTGGTTGATGAGGGTGCCGGTGGCGTCGGAGAAGCGGGAGGGAATGGCGACGTGAATGTCCTCGCGGGCACCGGTTACCAACCTGTCCATGCTGTCGTCCCGGAGGGAATTGCCCCCCTTTCACGCCTTCATCAGATTCATGGACATGCTCCCATTCCTCGGACACAGCGTGACAACGTAACGGTGGCGCTGCCGTGGCTCACCCATAAGCCGGCATCGCCCGGATCGGCCCCGGCGCGGGTCGCCACCGCGTGAAAGGTGTAGACGCCATTTTTCAGGCCCTGCGGCAACTGAAAATGTAGCATCGGACGGTTCTCAGGAAGCAGCAATTCGTTGCTGCGATATGGCACCCTGCGGATATCGAAGGAAGGCGGATCAAACGGCCCCCCGTTGTTATTCAGATAAATGGTGAGGTTATCCGGCGTCACTACCCAGGCATAAAGATCGTGGCGAATCGCCGGGCTGAAGTTCTCGAACGACCAGTCGACAAACACCAAACCTATCGGGTTTAGCACCGTGCTGGGCGTTATCCTCACCTTGAGCGCGGACGGGGAACGAGTGGTGGCGGTTGTCTTCACCTTCACCTCGGGGGCAACGAAGGTAACACCACTTTCGATATAGCGCGCGGCCAGCGCAATCGGCTTGCCTTCGTTGGCGGCACGCAATTTACCGGCAGCGTCGATAGGGGAAGCGGGCTCACGGGACAGCCAGGTGGGCGCGACCTCGGTAAGGGTGCCGTCCTCGAACACGAGGGATGCCACGTAATGCCCTTCCTGCCCGCCGGACAACTCCGGCTGCCCAACGATACGTAGCGCATAGGGCTTTGCGGTCGCGGCAGCCAGCGGCTGTGTAAGCGTCGCGGTGTGCGTTAGCCCATTTTCCCGGTAGGTCGCCTTGACGCCAATCGCCACATCGGTACTTCGATCAGGTATGGACAGCACCCCCTCGGCACTGATGGCGGCGGTGCCGGAAACAATGCTCCACTGTGGGGCAACCGGGTTGGTCGAGCCATCCCGATATTCGGCGAACGCGGTCATGACGACGGACGAGCCTTTTCTGAAGGCGTTTGCCGCGCTACGGATATTCAACCTTTTCAACGGTGCGGTGAGGTTCCGCACCACGACTTGCCGACTGGCGTTCAGCGTCGCCCCGCCTTCCTGGTAGGTGGCGGTGACGGTGACGGGGGTATCCGTGTCCACCGCCAGCGCGGCGAGTGTGCCATCGGCGGCGATTTGCGCAACCGCCGGATTGTCCACGCTCCAGGAGGAGGGCTGCACGCCATGGCGGAAGCCGTTGTCGTAGAATGCCTCGGCCTGGAACGGGATGCTGGAATTTTCCGCAAGGGTGGCCGGCGACCGCAAGGCCATGCCGACCGGGTTGCCGGGCAAGAGTGCCATGCGTTGGACGCCGTGGCCTATTGTTCTGCCGTAAAGCGTGCCGTCCGGTGAAAGAGTCAGCGGGTAGGAATTGGAAAACATCTCGATCAAGCCGCGACTGAGCGCCTGCCAGGTCGCGCCCCGGTCCGTGCTCCTGTATGCGCCGTTGCGTATCGCGACATACAGCGCGCCATCCGGCGCGATCACCAGCGAAGACACTTTCAGATTGTCCAGCCCGCTACTGGTGGCGACCCAGGTCACGCCGCGGTCGGAACTCCTGAATACGCCGCGTTGATTGGTTCCTGCGTAAAGGGTTCCATCCCGGGCCACCGCCAGCGCATTTACCTCCGCGCCGGTCAAGCCGCCACTCGACCTGGACCAGGTTGTTCCTTGGTCGGAGCTGCTGAATACGCTACCGCTATAAGTTACAAGATACAACGTTCCATCCGGCGCGAGCGCGAGACCACCGCCTGTAGACTCGGGCGAGCCTGTACGGGGAGACTTCCAGGTTTTGTTCTTGAGATCGCCTCGGTATATGCCGTTCCAAGTCCTGGCGAAGAGCATCCCGTCGGGGCTGACCACCAATCCCCCGGCCATATCCGGCTGATTCGTCTCGCTGACCGCCGTTGTCCAAGTCAAACCTCGGTCGGAACTTTGGAGTACACCACGATTACCAGCGGCGTAGAGCGTCCCGTCCGCGCCAAGGGCCAACCCATGAACGCCGTTTTCGGGAAACTTCCTCAACTGCGTCCAGTTTGTCCCCCGATCATGGCTCACGAAGAGGCGAGTCCTTTCGGTTCCCCCATAGAGGGTGCCATCGGGCGCGCTGACCAAGGCAATAACGTCTTGAATTGGCAGTCCACGGTTCACCGCCACCCAGGTTGCCCCTTTGTCCGTGCTGCGTAATACGCCACCGTAGACGGTTCCGGCGAAAACGGCATTGTCCGGCCCCTCGGCCAATGCCGAAACGCTTACATTCAACGAACCCGCAGCGCCCCAGGTTTTGCCTTGGTCCGAACTTCGGTATATGTCGCCGTCGATGGTTCCGGCATACAGCGTGCCATCCTGAAGCAACACCAATGCGCGAAGGTCTCCGCTTGTCGCTCCCATGCTCCGGGATTCCCAGGTGGCGCCCTGATCGGCGCTCGTGAACACGCCATGGTCGGTTCCAGCAATGAGCGCACCATCTGCCGTGATTGCCAGCGCGTAGACGTTCGTCCCCGCCGGTCCAGGGCTGGCGGAGGCCCAAGAAGCACCTTGGTCGGTACTTTTGTATACACCGCCTTGTATTCCGACGTAGAGCACACCGTCCGGCCCGAGCGCCAGGGCGGAGACATTCTTGTTTACCCATCCGCTGGTAATTGGCGTCCAGTTGGCCCCTTTGTCCACACTCTTGAATACGCCCTCCCGTGTGCCGGCGTAAAGCGTGCCGCCCGCCCCGGCCACGAGTTTGGTGATATAGGTGGCGGTCAATCCCTTATTCGCGGCGACCCAGGTCTTTCCCCAGTCCATCGTTTTACGAATCTGACCGCCGTTTGTTCCCGCATAAAGCACACCGTCAGCCGCGATGGTCAACGAACTAATGTCCCCAAATTCCGAATATACGACCAATTCCCAGGAAACACCCTGGTCGAGGCTCTTATATAAGCCGCTCCAGCCTGGGTAGGGGATATTTGCGGAAACGTAAAGCGTATCGCCATCCCAGGCGAATGCGGCGACGTTGCTCGGCGGCCCCCCGGCTGTTTCCCAGAATTCCTCGCCGCCGGCAACGAGCGCATGCCCCAGCCATACGGCAAAAAACACCAGGCGCAACAGGTTCATGGAATTCCTCTTCCATCGTGTGCCATGCATCCGGAAATATGAGATCGATGAAGTAGTGTTCATTTTCGCCCCCTCGCCAATCGAAAGTCGCCCGTTCACGCCCATCACCGATATTCCCCTGTTCATTCCGAAAAGTTGATTCCGCCCTTATCTCGTCGCACCCTTCCAGACTCGCTGGGGTTTGTATGCAAACCGCATAGAGCATACCGAGATTTTTCCCGCTTGCCATCCTGTTACTTATTACAGCTAGTGGAGATATTGAAAGTGTGTTAGCGGCGCTCAGCCACGCTTGATCGTTGGCGAAGCGAAGGCAGCCGATAAAGGAAATCTCGTTGAAATGTCTGCTGGCGGCGGCATTGCACCTGTCCGCCGAAGTGGAGAACGCGGTGATCGTCTCCATCGTCTGCGACCGGGGCGACCGCTACCTCTCGACGGGGGGGGCCGGCCTGACTCGGCTCTGGCGAGCCATGTATAATCGCGGGAACGACAACCCAGAACCTGCTTGATGGCATCCTCCAACCGCACCACCTCCGATCCGCGTGCCACCCCACCTTCCCTGCGGCTTTCCGCCTTGCTGCGCGAGGCGAAGTGGTTGGCGCTGGTGGGGGCGATTGCCTACCTGGCGCTGATCCTCTACACCTACGACCGAGGCGACCCCGGTTGGTCGCACAGCAGCACCGACGTGCATCTCCACAATGCCGGCGGGCAACTCGGCGCGTATATGGCGGACGTGCTGCTTTACGTGTTCGGTGTGTCGGCGTGGTGGAACGTGGTTTTCCTGCTCTACGCGGCGTGGTGGGGCTACCGCCGCATCGACGACGAAGGGCTGACCGACCGCCGCTCCCTGTTGGTGGCGGCGACCGGCTTCGTCATCCTGCTGATTGCCAGTTGCGGCATGGAAGCCCTGCGCCTGTATTCCCTCAAGGCCGTTCTGCCCCTGGCGCCGGGCGGAATGCTGGGCGCCATCATCAGCGAAATCGCCACCAAGACCCTGGGCTTCACCGGCGCCACGCTGGTGATCCTGGTGTGCCTGGCCATCGGCTTCAGCCTGTTCAGCGGGGTGTCCTGGCTGGCCGCCATCGAGGGCGTCGGCGCGGCGGCGGAAAACGCCTGGCTGCGGGCGATCCGCGCCCAGGACTCATGGCAGGATCGCCAGGCCGGCAAAGTGGCGATGGAGCAACGCGACGAAGCGGTCTCCGAACTCAAAACCAAGCTGGTGGAACAACACCAGCCCATCAAGATCGAGCAGGCCGTTACCGAAATTCCCCAGTCGCCGCGCGTTGAGCGCGATAAGGAAAAATCGCGTCAGGGTGGACTTTTTGAAAACCTCGCCGATTCGCCGTTACCCACGCTCACCCTGCTCGACGAAGCGGAGCCGGAAGTCGGCACGCTCAGCCCGGAAACCCTGGAATTCAATTCGCGTCTCATCGAGCGCAAGCTGCTCGATTTCAACGTGCAGGTCAAAGTCCTCGCCGCCCAGCCCGGCCCGGTCATCACCCGCTACGAAATCGAGCCGGCGGTGGGCGTGAAGGGCAGCCAGATCGTCAACCTGGTCAAGGATCTGGCGCGCGCCCTGTCGGTGGTGAGCATCCGCGTAGTGGAAACCATCCCCGGCAAGAGCTGCATGGGCCTGGAGCTGCCCAATCCCAAGCGCCAGGTGGTGCGGCTCGCCGAAATCGTCGGCTCGAAGGTGTATGCCGAAATGCATTCGCCGCTGACCATTGCGATGGGCAAGGACATCTCCGGCAAGCCCATCGTCGCCGACCTCGCCAAGATGCCCCACGTACTGGTGGCCGGCACCACCGGCTCGGGCAAATCGGTGGCGATCAACGCGATGATCCTGTCGCTGCTCTACAAGGCCGAACCCAAGGACGTGCGGCTGATCCTGGTCGACCCCAAGATGCTGGAAATGTCGGTTTACGAGGGCATCCCCCATCTGCTGGCTCCGGTCGTCACCGACATGAAACACGCCGCCAACGCGCTCAACTGGTGTGTGGCGGAAATGGAAAAACGCTACAAACTGATGTCCCATCTCGGCGTGCGCAACCTCGCCGGCTATAACCAGAAACTCCGCGAAACCCACAAAGCCGGCGAAAAAATCGGCAATCCCTTCAGCCTCACCCCGGACAGCCCCGAGCCGCTGGAGGAACTGCCTTTCATCGTGGTGCTGATCGACGAACTGGCGGACCTGATGATGCAGGCCGGCAAGAAAATCGAGGAACTCATCGCGCGGCTGGCCCAAAAGGCCCGCGCCTCGGGCATCCACCTGGTGCTCGCCACGCAGCGCCCGTCGGTGGACGTGATCACCGGCCTGATCAAGGCGAATATCCCGACCCGCGTGGCGTTTCAGGTTTCCAGCAAGATCGACTCGCGCACCATCCTCGACCAGATGGGCGCGGAAGCCCTGCTGGGTCAAGGCGACATGCTCTACCTGCCGCCCGGCACCGGCTATCCGCTACGCGTTCACGGCGCTTACGTCTCCGACCAGGAAGTGCATAAGGTCGTCGATTACCTCAAGTCGCTGGGCGCACCGCAATATGTGGAAGGCGTGCTGGAAGGCGGCAGTAGCGACGAGGAAGGCGGCGAAGCCGGTGAAGCCCCCGCCGAAGCCGATCCGCTCTACGACGAAGCCGTCGCCATCGTCCTCAAGACCCGCCGCGCCTCGATCTCGCAGGTGCAGCGCCAATTGCGCATCGGCTACAACCGCGCCGCCCGCCTCATCGAGGACATGGAGCGCGCCGGGCTGGTCTCCTCCATGCAAAGCAACGGCAACCGCGAAGTGCTGGTGCCGAACCGCGAGTAATTATATTTTTTACCATTAAAATGTCGGCTGTTCGTACAATGCACAAAATCTAATTATTACAGGAGAGTATTACCATGCCAGTCTACGCAATTTGGAATAACAAGGGAGGAGTAGGGAAAAGTTACTTGACGTTCCAGATTGCGTCCGAATTTGCGCGTCAAAATCCAAAAAAGAAGGTACTTGTCGTTGACTTGTGCCCGCAAGCAAATTCTTCCTCAATGCTGCTTGGCGGGATGTTTGACGGAGAAGAAAAACTCAACGAAATTCACTCAGTACATCCAAGACTGACGATTACCGGGTATTTTGAGGATCGTATCCGTAGTCCCTATGCGCCCCCCCGTTCTGGGGCCCAGTATGTTACGCAAGTAGTAAGTCTGAATAACCAAATGCCGAATAATCTCTATTTGGTTGTTGGCGATGAACAATTGGAAATTCAAGCCTCGCGGGTATCGAATGCGACAAATCCCGGCCCACCAGATGCATGGAGAATCGTCCATTTATGGGTTCGCGATTTAATTCAGGATGTTTTAGACAGTTGGGACAATGCCGACGCCGCTGTATTTATTGACTGTAATCCCAGCTTTTCAATCTATACGGAGTTAGCCCTTACGGCCGCAGAGAGACTCTTAATACCATTCTCCGCTGATGGTGCATCAAAACGGGCGGTCAAGGCGGTGCTATCGCTAATCTATGGGGTGACACGCAACCCGGGTGAACAACAGTCTGAATTCCATTTGAATTCCCAGCGATACAGGATGGCGCTTCCAAAGATATACATGTATATCGGAAATCGTCTGACGCAAATGAACAATTCATCTGCTTCCGCTTTCAAAACGGTAGTAGAAGAAATTGGGGAGGAAATCTGGAAAGTATGGCAAGCCACTCCCCAACACTTTTGCATCCATCCGAGCGGCGCATCGACCCCTGGAAATAAGCGAGCGTTTCGGAAAATGTTTCAGTATGAGGTTAACGATGCAAATAGCGCCTCTGTAGTTTCTAGCGCTTTGGGAATTCCGATTTCCAAGCTTACTGCCGGTGCCAAGAATGTTGCTGGAAAGAATATTGTTGTCAATCAGTCTCAGCTTGATAAACAAGTCCCAAATATTAGCGCGTTAGTAAAAAGCCTTGAATAATCTCATGAAAGCTATTTTTCTTGTTATCCTTTGGCTTCCGCTTTCGGTTTATGCCGCCACCCTCGACACCCTCAAGGCCTTCGTCCAGCAGACCCAGACGGTGCGCGCCCAGTTCAAGCAACAGGTGCTCGACAAGAAACTGGTTTCCACCCAGGAATCCAGCGGCAGCATGGAATTGCAGCGTCCCGGCAAATTCCGCTGGGTTTACGACAAGCCTTATCAGCAACTCATCGTCGGCGACGGCGTCAAACTGTGGCTCTACGACGCCGACCTGAAACAGGTCACGGTGAAGAAGCTCGACCTCGCCATCGGCGGCTCGCCCGCCGCGCTGCTGGCCGGCCAGGGCGATCTGGAGAAGCACTTCAACCTCAAGGACCTCGGCAAGCGCGGCAGCCTCGACTGGCTGGAAGCCACCCCGCGCGACAAGGACAGCACTTTCGAATCGGTACGCATGGGCTTCAATGGCGACACCCTGGAGATCATGGAATTGCGCGACCATTTCGGGCAGACCACGGTGATCCGCTTCAGCCATCTGGAACGCAACCCCAAGCTCTCGCCCGAAGCCTTCCGCTTCACGCCGCCCAAGGGCGCGGACGTCATCGGTGAGTGATCTGTTCGCTCAGGAGCACACACCGCAGGCGCCGCTCGCCGAACAATTGCGCCCCCAAAACCTCGACGAGGTCATCGGGCAGACGCATCTGCTCGGTGCAGGCAAGCCGCTACGCCTCGCCTTCCAGTCCGGCAAACCGCATTCGATGATCCTGTGGGGGCCGCCGGGGGTGGGCAAGACCACCCTGGCGCGCCTCATGGCGGATGCCTTCGACGCCGAATTCATCGCGCTGTCGGCGGTGTTCTCGGGGGTCAAGGACATCCGCGAAGCCATCGAGCGCGCCCAGATTTCCCTGCAACAATTCGGACGCCACACCCTGCTGTTCGTCGATGAAGTCCACCGCTTCAACAAGTCCCAGCAGGACGCTTTTCTCCCCTACGTCGAGCAGGGGCTAATCACCTTCATCGGCGCGACCACCGAGAACCCCTCCTTCGAGGTCAACAGCGCGCTACTCAGCCGCGCCCAGGTTTACGTGCTGACCGCCTTGTCGGAAGCGGAACTCGGCGAACTGTTCGAACGCGCCGCCGAGGTTGCCCTGCCCGGCCTAACTTTCTCGGATGAGGCCAAGACCATGCTGGCCGGCTATGCCGACGGCGACGCCCGGCGCCTCCTCAATCTGCTTGAACAGACCCGCACCGCCGCCAACACCGCCAAGGTCGCGGAAATCGACGCGGATTTCCTGCAAGGCGCCCTGTCGCGGGCGGCGCGGCGTTTCGACAAGGGCGGCGACGATTTTTACGACCAAATCTCCGCCTTGCACAAATCGGTGCGCGGCTCCAACCCCGACGCCGCCCTGTACTGGCTGGTGCGGATGCTCGACGGCGGCGCCGACGCCCTCTACATGGGGCGGCGCATCATACGCATGGCCAGCGAGGACATCGGCCTCGCCGACCCGCGGGCGCTGCGCCTCGCCCTCGACGCGGTGGAAACTTATGAAAGACTGGGCAGCCCGGAAGGCGAACTGGCGCTCGCCGAAGCAGTGATCTACCTCGCCGCCGCGCCCAAGAGCAATGCCGTCTACATGGCCTACAACGCGATGCGCGCCTTCATCAAGAACGACAAATCGCGCCCCGTGCCGGAACACCTGCGCAACGCCCCCACCAAGCTGATGAAGGAACTCGGCTACGGCCACCAGTACCGCTACGCCCACGACGAACCGGAAGCCTACGCGGCAGGCGAAAGCTATTTCCCCGACGGCATCCGCCCGACCTTCTACCAGCCCACCCCGCGCGGCCTGGAAGGCAAGATCGGGGAAAAACTGGCGCATTTGTGGGAACTCGACGAAAAATTTCGCAAACGGGGCTAACCCGCCCGTCATGTCTCCGCTCGACCGCTCCCACGCTGAAACTCTGTATTTCATTGGCAACCGGCGCATGGCTGCTGACGATGCCCAAGGCGCGGAGGCATGTTTCCGCGAAGCCCTGCGCCTGGCCCCCGATTTCGCCGAAGCATGGGGCAACCTCGGATTTCTGCTTGCCCGGCGCGGCGTGGCGGACGAAGCGGAAGACGGCTACCGGCGCGCCATCGCCCTCGAACCCAATCTCCCGCAACTCCACCTCAACCTGGGCGCGCTGCTGGCCGAACAAAAGCGTTTTGACGAAGCCGAAGCCGCCTATCGGCTAGCCATTCAGCTTGATCCCCATGCGCCAGCCCCCTGGTCGAATCTCGGCGTCCTGCTGGCCTGCCTGCGCCGCGACGAGGAAGCCGAAGAATGCTATTGCACCGCCCTCGCCCTCGACGGCAACTACGCCAAGGCGCGCTTCAACTTGAGCTATCTCCTGCTGCGCCAGGGCCGTTACGCGGAAGGCTGGCCCTGCCTCGAAGCGCGCGTTGACTACACAAACCTGACCACCCGCCTCGACTGCCCGCGCTGGCAAGGCGAACCGCTGGCCGGCAAATCTCTGCTGATCGGTTTCGAATATGGGCATGGCGACATGATCCAGTTCATCCGCTGCGCCGCGCCCCTCAAAGAACAAGGCGTCCGCCACATCACCCTGATCTGCCATCCTGCCCTGAAACCCCTGTTCCGCCGCCTGGACGGCGTGGACACCCTGCTTTCCTTCGCCGAGCCGCTCCCCCCGCAGACCTGGGACTATTGGACCCTGCCCCTGAGCCTGCCCGGCCTATGCCACACCCGCCTGGAAACCATCCCGGCCAGCCTCCCCTACCTGAGCGCCGCACCGCAAGCCGTCACCGAATGGGCCGCGCGACTGCCCCAAGAGGGTATCCGCGTCGGCCTGGCGTGGAAAGGTAACCCGAATTTCGAAAACGACGCCGACCGCTCGCTGCCCAGCCTGGAAGTCCTCGCCCCGCTGGGCAAGGTACCCGGCGTGAACTTCGTCAGCCTGCAAAAAGGCGCCGGCGAAGACCAGGCCGCCCATCCACCCGCCGGATTGCCGCTCCTCGACCTCGGCCCGGAAATAACGGACTTCGCCGACAGCGCCGCCATCGTCGCCAACCTCGACCTGGTGATCTGCGTGGATACCGCCATCGCCCACCTCGCCGGAGCGCTCGGCAAACCGGTATGGGTGATGCTCCCCGACTACAAAACCGACTGGCGCTGGCTTAACCGGCGTAGCGATTCGCTCTGGTATCCCGGCGTGATGCGCTTGTTTCGCCAGCGCGAGATGGGAAATTGGGAAACGGTGGTGGAAGAAATCGCGGCGGAGTTGGAAAAATTCGTCGCGGAACGCGGAAGACTCCATCTGTAGGTGCGACTTCAGTCGCACACCCTTACTTGATCGGATCGAGCCAACGGGATTGCGCCCGTTAGCCCTCCCACACCACCGGACATGCGGTTTTCCGGAGGATTTGAGCGAGATAAAGCGACATCCCGATTCCCCTTCCTTTCTGCCTCGCCTATAATGTCTTACATCGCCTTACTTTGGAATCCGACATGCTGACCACCACCTTGTCCAGCAAGGGACAGATCATTATTCCCAGCGCCCTGCGGGCGGCGCATCACTGGGAAGCAGGCACCGAATTCGTCATCGAGGATACCGGCGACGGGGTGTTGCTCAAGCCGCGCAAGCCCTTTCCGGCGACCCGCCTGGAAGACGGCCTGGGATGCGCGGGTTACGTGGGGCCGGCAAAAAGCCTGGAAGAAATCGACCTGGGCGTTAACGAGGCGATCCGCCGTCAGTGGGCGGATGAGGCCAAGTGATTGCCGTTGATACCCATGTGCTGGTGCGTTACCTGACCAACGACGACGCCGAACAGGCGCGCCGTGCGGTCGCCTTGCTCGGCGGCGAGAATGGGGTGTTTGTCGCCAAGACGGTTTTGCTGGAAACCGAATGGGTGCTGCGGACGGTGTATGCCCTTTCCAATGAGGCCATCCGCAAGGCTTTGCTGCATGTGTGCGGCCTGCCCAACGTGGCGGTCGAGGATGAGCGCGCCATCACCCACGCGCTGGAGGCTTACGCTCAGGGGCTGGATTTTGCCGATGCCCTGCATTGCGCTTCGGCACCCGATGTCGAGGCGTTTTATACTTTCGATGAGAAATTCGTGCGTCAAGGCGCAAAGCTGGGCTTGGCGGTAAAGCAGGTTCCTTCAATTTAAAAGATTACCCAATTCAAATATGGAGTTTTTATGTTAGACATCCAACTATTACGCAACGATCTGGACGGCGCGGCGGCGCGCCTTGCGACCCGCGGTTTCACCCTTGATACGGCGGCTTTCGCGGCACTGGAGGCGGAACGCAAGGACGTGCAGACCCGCACCCAGGAATTGCAGGCCAAGCGCAATGCGACTTCTAAGCAAATTGGTTTCGCCAAATCCAAAGGCGAGGACGTTTCCGCCATCATGGCCGAAGTGGTGAGCCTGGGTGATGAGTTGAAAGCCGCCGAAACGGCGCTGGAAGTGATTCAGGGCAAGTTGCAGGAACTCTTGTGGGGCATCCCCAACCTGCCGCACGAATCCACCCCGCTGGGCAAATCCGAAACCGACAATGTGGAAGTGCGCCGGATCGGCACGCCGCGCAGTTTCGATTTCGCGGTGAAGGATCACGTGGATGTCGGTGAAGGTTTGAAGCTGCTGGATTTCGCCACCGCCACCAAGATCAGCGGGGCGCGTTTCACCCTGCTGAAGGGCCAGTTCGCCAAGCTGCATCGGGCGCTCACCCAGTACATGCTCAACCTGCACACCAACCAGCACGGCTACACGGAAGTATATGTGCCGTATCTGGTGAACGCCGATTCGATGCGCGGCACCGGGCAGTTGCCCAAGTTCGAGGCGGACTTGTTCAGCGTGCCGCGTAGCGACGCCGACAAGCTGTATCTGATCCCCACCGCCGAAGTGCCGGTGACCAACATGGTGCGCGACGAGATCGTGGCACTCGAAGACCTGCCGCTCAAATTCGTTGCGCACACCCCCTGCTTTCGCTCGGAGGCTGGCTCCTATGGCCGCGATACGCGCGGCATGATCCGCCAGCACCAGTTTGAAAAAGTCGAGTTGGTGCAGATCGTCCATCCCGAGAAATCCTTCGAAGCGCTGGAAGAACTCACCGGCCACGCCGAAACCGTGTTGAAAAACCTCGATCTGCCTTACCGGGTGATGTCGCTGTGCAGCGGCGACATCGGTTTTTCCTCGGCCAAGACCTACGATCTGGAAGTATGGCTGCCGGCGCAGAACACCTATCGGGAAATCTCCTCGTGCAGCAATTTCGAGGCTTTCCAGGCGCGCCGTATGCAAGCGCGTTTCCGTAACGACAAGAACAAGCCGGAACTGCTGCATACCTTGAACGGCTCCGGTCTGGCCGTGGGCCGCACCCTGGTGGCGATCCTCGAAAACTACCAGCGCGCCGACGGTGGGGTGGATATCCCCACCGTGCTCCAGCACTACATGGGCGGACAAAAGAGCATCGAACCCGCTGCCTGAACCTTGCCAGCAGGCGGGGCCGACGCGCCCCGCCCCACTTGATGCGCCGCCTGCCCGGAAATATGCCTCTCTACCGGGAGGTATAACCAAAGTGCTATAACCGAGTTCACCCCGCTTCGGCTACCATACTCGCCCAAGGCAGGAGCTTTTCCCGCCCCGGTTATTTCTCCGCATCACCATTTGTTGCTGCGGCTCATGCGCGGATGATGCAATGCTGACAGCAACCCCTTCCACCCGACTTTGTTGTTCCTGTTCGTACTGGTATGGCCCGAGAACGGCAAGCCACGACGGGCACATCTATGCCATGGAAGACGCGCTCGGCTCTTGCCAGTTGCTCGAATATTTCGACCGCTCGGTCGTCGATTATTGTGACGACTGGGTACAATGGAGCATTCCTCGAATTGTTCCCGTCAACCAGCAAATCCTGAACTGCTGGGAATACCACCACTGCGGCTTTGAAAAGGGCGGCAAGAATGCCGAACTGCACGGTGTCTGCCCGGCCTACCCGAAACACGGACACACCTGCGCCTATCTGCGCGCCGCCAAGCCTACCCGGAAGGCAGAAGGCACGGCACGCTCGCTCTTGTGCACGTCCCCCCTCGATTGCGTGCGTTGCGACTTCTTCAACAGCGGACATCATGAAAAGCTGATCCTCGACCGGGATATCTCCTGGACCATTCCTTGGCAACGCAAAGCGGCATTCGAAGAGATCAACGGGGTGGAAGAAGATTACGGCGTGCTCGCCGCCATCGACGAAATTCACCTCTCATAGCCTTTGCCCAAAAACATCCGAAATTGATTGGTCGTGCATGACGCATGATCGCATCCTGGCGACCAAGAACAGCAGGACGTTTAAGCCGTTCTGCTCGACGTCGGAGCTAAAGGACTATCTGTTCAGCGCGATGAACGCGGGATTTAGCGCGAAGCGCGTCAGGAATAATCCGCCGGCAGGGAACCGACCGCCAAACCCGTCAAGGCCAGGCGTACCGCCGCATCGTCAAGTCGTTCGAAATCCTCGCGGTTGAAGGCGATGATGCCTCCCGCCAGTTCGTGCCAGGTAAAGCCGGAAGTCCATTCCGGCTGGGCATAGGTGCTCTGCTTGGCGCGCGGGAAGACGTACAGACGTCCGGGAACGTAAAGCAGGTTGTAGGGGGTTTCCAGGGCGTGGAGTTGCTCGATGGCGTTCCATGCCGCCTGCCTGTCGTCGAATGCCGCGCAGGCAACCGGGTAGGCAGCGCTACCGCCATTGTGCCGCCACTGTGGCGCCATCACTGGAAAGCCCGCCGGTTTGAGAAACATCTGGAAATGCAGGTGGTTCACCGAAGCGAAGGCTCCCACCGAGTTGTAGCCGAAGCCCACCCCATCGAGAGTTTCCCCGAGTTGCTTGGTTGCCTCCCACAAATAGTCGTGGCTCTCCACGTAGAGAAACTGCGGCAGCCGCGCTTCCCGTTCTGGAACCAGCAGGCAGTGGGAATCGACGAAAGGATACTTGTTGTAATACAGGGTGGCGCGCCGTCCGGCCAGTTCGCCCGCCCAGAATGCCTCTTGCTGCATGAACCCCTTGTTGAAATGGAATGCCGCCTCGTCGAACGGCAGATAGATGCCGCTCGGCACCCGCGTGGTAATGCGCTTGGGGCGAAACGAGCGCAAATGGTTGAATTGCACCTCCCACGGCCCGGCCTGTCGGGTTTCCGTGGGCTTGAGGTGCTCCAGCCCGATGGCCAGGATTTTCAGGAACACCAGCAAGTCTTCTTCCACCTCGGCGATATTCCTGCCGCCCTCCAGGTCGGCCTGGAAACGCACGCGCAACTCGGCATGGAGCTTTCCCAGTTCCTTTGCCGTCGCGGCATGAACTGCCGGATCGAAAGAGGCATTGGCGCAAACCAGGATGAATTGCCCGAGCCTGCCGCCATGAAGCAATTCGGACAAACCGGAAACGAAAGCCTGCTTGAAAGCAGCGCTGGAGGAAAAAGGATGGGAAGTCATGGTGGGGAATATCTCATAAAAAAACCGGTCGCGAAGACCGGTTTTTTCTACTGCATACAGCATGCGGCCTTGCGGCCGCACCGCTTTAGGCGGCCTGAATGTTCGAAGCTTGCTTGCCCTTCGGGCCAGTCGTCACGTCGAAAGTCACGCGCTGATTTTCTTGCAGGGTCTTGAAACCGCTGCCTTGAATTGCGGAGAAGTGGGCGAACAGATCGTCACTGCCGTCATCCGGCTTGATGAATCCGAAACCTTTTGCATCATTGAACCACTTAACAGTACCAGTTGCCATTTGTAAATCTTCCTAAAATTTTAAGAGTAAATGAAGTTGGGCTAATGCCCGGTAATCTATCGAACCAAGGAAAAAAGGGACAACTAAGGTACCGCAATTCGAAGCTTGAATTCCACAGACGCCGCCTAGATTATCAGGAAACGTGGGAAAATCAAGCTTTCTTTCTGCCCGAATGCCATTGCCTGCGCGGTTTTCGTCACAATGACGCGCCACCGCAACCGCCAAAACCCTGTAGACAGCCCGGAAATAGGCATACGACAAGGGAATTGGGCAACTTATTTTCCCTCTCCTTGGTAGAATAGTGCTTTCGGAATTATTTGAGGATCGCGTCATGACCACTTTGACCCCCAAGCAGATTCAGGAGCTCGAAGGGCAACTGAAAACCCGCCAAACCCAGTTGTTGGCGGAAATTCGCAACGAGTTGGCACAGTCCGGCGACCAGCATTACATCGACTTGTCCGGGCGCGTCACCGATCTGGGCGACGAGTCGGTAGCCGACATGCTGGCTGATCTGGAAGCCGCCCATCTGGACCGTCAGATCAACGACCTTCGCGACATCGAAACCGCCCTGGCACGCATCAAGGCCGGCGAATTCGGCCAATGCGCAGAGTGTGGCGACGAAGTTGCCTTCAACCGCCTGCAAGCCTACCCCACCGCTACGCGCTGCATTTTCTGCCAGGAAAAGCACGAGAAGGAATACGCCGGCGAAGGCCAGCACTCGCTGTAATCACCAGGTCGGACCAAGGTCCGGCCGTCACTCCCGTACCCTCCATGCCCCTCATCACTCTCGACAAAATTTCTCTCGCCTTCGGCCACGTTCCCCTCCTCGACCACGCCGATTTCCAACTCGACAGCGGCGAGCGCGTCGGGCTGATCGGGCGCAACGGCGCGGGCAAATCCAGCCTGCTCAAAATCATCGCCGGCCACACCAAGGCCGACGACGGCCTGGTCTGGCATGCGCCCGGCCTCAAACTCGGCTATGTGCCTCAGGAACCGGCACTGAATTCCCAGCACACGGTCTTCGAAGCAGTTGCCGAGGGTCTCGGCGGATTGAGTCAGTTGCTGCTGGATTACCATGAAGTTTCCCACGCCATGGGCGAGGCGGATGCCGATACCGATGCCCTGCTCGACCGGATGCAAGCCCTGCAGCACGATCTGGAGGCGCAAAACGGCTGGAGCGCGCAGGCGCGGGTGGAAACCGTGATGAGCCGCCTGACCTTGCCGGAAGACCTGAAAGTCGCCGAACTCTCGGGCGGCTGGAAAAAACGCGTGGCGCTGGCCCGCGCCCTGGTCGCCGAACCGGATGTGCTGGTACTCGACGAGCCGACCAACCACCTCGACTTTGCCGCCATCGAATGGCTGGAAACCCTGCTCAAAGATTTCTCCGGCGCGGTGCTGTTCATCACTCACGACCGGCGCTTTCTCGACAACGTCGCCACCCGCATCGTCGAACTAGACCGCGGCCTGCTTGCCAGCTTTCCCGGCAACTTCACCACCTACCAGGTACGCAAGGCCGAAATGCTGGCGGCGGAAGCCATCCAGGATGCCAAATTCGACAAGTTCCTGGCCCAGGAAGAAGTCTGGATCCGCAAGGGCGTCGAAGCGCGCCGCACCCGTAACGAAGGCCGGGTACGTCGCCTCGAACAACTGCGCCGCGAGCGCGTCGCGCGCCGCGAGCAACTCGGCACGGTGGCACTCAACATCGACGGGGGAGAACGCTCCGGCAAGCTGGTCGCGGAATTGGAAAACGTCAACAAGGCTTACGGCGCCAAAACCATCGTCCGCGATTTCTCGGCACGCATCCAGCGCGGCGACAAAATCGGCCTGCTCGGCCCCAACGGCGCGGGCAAAACCACCCTACTCAAGCTGATCCTCGGCGAAATCGCCGCCGACAGCGGCACGGTACGCCAGGGCACCAAACTCGCCGTGGCCTATTTCGACCAGTTGCGCGAGCAGTTGAACGAAGAAGCCACGCTCGCCGACACCATCAGCCAGGGCAGCGATTTCATCGAAATCGGCGGCGAGAAAAAACACGTCATCAGCTACCTCGGCGATTTCCTGTTTCCCCCGCAGCGTGCCCGCGCCAAGGTGAAATCGCTATCCGGCGGCGAGCGCAACCGCCTGCTCCTGGCGCGCCTTTTCACCCGCCCCGCCAACGTACTGGTACTCGACGAGCCGACCAACGACCTCGATATCGAAACCCTGGAACTGCTGGAGGAACTGCTGCTCGATTATTCCGGCACCTTGTTCCTGGTCAGCCATGACCGGGCCTTTCTCGACAACGTGGTGACTTCGGTGGTCGCCTTCGAGGGCGATGGGCGCTGGCAGGAATACTCCGGCGGCTACCAGGACTGGGTACGCAGCCGCGCACGAGTCGCGACCAAGCCCGAGAAAGTCGAAGCGCCCAAAGCCAAGGCGGTGCAGCCGGAAAAACCGGTGCAGAAGGCCAAGCTTTCCTTCAAGGAAAACCGTGAACTGGAAACCCTGCCGGGACAGATCGAAGCGCTGGAAAAGGAGCAGAAGGAAATCGGCACCAAACTCGCCGACGGCGAACTCTACCGCACCAATCCCGACGAGGTAAAACGCCTGCAAGCACGCTACGACGCCATCGACGAACTACTGTTGAGCAGTCTGGGGCGCTGGGAAGAACTCGAAGCCAAGCTGAAGGGCGCGGGGTGATATCCGCCCGGCTCCCGCTTTTGTTTATTCTCGCCTGGAACACCGCACTCCAGGCCGCCGCTTATCCTCCCTTGCAGCCCTATCTTGACGTCACCCCCAGCGGAAGCACCCTGCGCCCCCCTCCGGGCATCTATGCCGGCCCGGTTACGATCAGCAAGCCTCTCACCCTCGACGGCGCCGGCAAGGTGACCGTGGACGCCGGCGGCAGCGGCTCGGTACTGTTCGTTGCCACCGACGGCGCCACGGTACGCGGCCTGACTCTCCGCAACACCGGCCAGTCCCACGACCAAGTGGACGCCGCCATCACTATCAGCGGCAACGACAACCGGATCGAAGATAACGTCATCGACAACGCGCTGTTCGGCATCCACCTCCGGCAAGCCAACCGCAACCTGGTGAAGCACAACCGCATCCGCTCCAAAACAGCGGAAGCCTCGCTACGCGGCGACGGCATTCGCCTCTGGAACAGCGTCGAGAACCGCATCGAGGACAACGACATCGACGGCATCCGCGACCTAACCGTAATGAATTCGCCGCGCAACCGCTTCACCGGCAATACCATCCGCCACGCCCGCTACTCCATGCAACTGGTGTTCTCGCCGCACTGCGTCATCGAGGGCAATACCCTGTCCGACAGCATCACCGGCATCGTCATCATCAACTCGGACAACGTGACCGTGCGGCGCAACCGCATCATGCACCTGATGGAAACCAGCAGCTCGGGGATCGCCGTCAAGCGTAGCGGCGAAGCACTGGTGGAAGACAATGAAATTGTCCACTGCGCCGTCGGCATCCTCGCGGATTCGCCGATCAATCCCGATGAAAAGCTGGTCCTGAAAAACAACCGCCTCGCCCACAACACCACCGGCATGCAGTTCTACGGCGAGCGCGGCGGTCACCAGATCCACGGCAACAGTTTCGAGAAAAACCTCACCCAGGTGGTCGTCTTCGGCGCCGGCAACGCCCTCGACAACGACTGGCTCGGCAACTACTGGGACGATTACGAAGGTTTCGACACCGACCACAACGGCATCGGCGACAAACCCTACGAACTCTACGCCTACGCCGACCGCATCTGGATGGAGCAACCCAAGGCCCGCTTTTTCCGTAACGCCCCGGCACTCGAACTGCTGGATTTCCTCGAACGCCTCGCGCCCTTCTCCGCTCCCGACATGCTGCTGCGCGACCCGGCACCACGCTTCAACAAGCCAAAATAGCCCGTGCTACGGGATCCGCAGCCCCCTTCCTGCTGGCATCTCTCAAACATTGGTCGATTCAACCGATAAAAGAGTTATTCCCACAGCGATATTCCGCGCGAAGCTTGAGGAAAATGAATAATTTCAGGCATTTTGGTCTAAAATACGGGTAGGGAAAATAGTACCGGGAGACGCACCATGGATTTGAAAGATGCAGCACTCAACCTGAAACTGGTCAGTGCCGGCCTGCCAGCGCAAGCAGTATCATCCAGCAATGTCACAGCCCCTCCGCCGGCATCCGATCCGTATGCACCGGCGGCGAGTAGTTTGGTGCAACTCTCGGGTTATGGGCGAGCGCTGTCGGCGGTTTCGCAGTTTTCCAACGCTTTGCAAGCCCCCCCCACCTCGACTACTACCAGCATCAGTTCAGCCCCCGGCGTAGCAACCACCTCCTCGACAGCCGAGGCAACCAGCGGGACTACTTATGCGGTCAACGTCGCCCAGATCGCCCAGGCACAACAGATGTCCAGTGCCTATTTCGGTGACGCCAGCGCGAGCTATTTCACGCCCGGCAGTTTCACTATTCAGTCAGGCTCCACCAGCACCTCGATTAACGTCACCACTGGTTCGTTGAACGGCATTGTTTCCGCCGTCAACAGCGCCAATGCGGGAGTGACGGCTGCCGTTCAATCAGACAGCTTCGGGTTCAAGCTGGTACTGACCGGCAAGCAGACCGGCGCCACCAACACCATGTCCATCAGCGCCGCAGCCGGCGACCCATTCGGCTGGAGCAAGAATCTAGGGACGCTGGGACTGAGCCAGAGCCAGGCGGCGTCAGACGCGAGCTACACCATCGACGGTACAGCGGGAACCAGCACCAGCAATCAGAACATCGCAGTCGGCACGGGTGTCACCATGAGTTTGGTCGGCACCGGCGCCACCCAAATTACCGTTGCGCCGAATTACCAAAGCGCTCTCGCCAACGCCCAAAACCTGATATCGCAATACAACGTGTTGCGGGGCAACGTCAACCAATTGACCGCTGCCGGCGGGCAACTGGTTGGCGATACGACGGCAAGCCAGCTTTCCGCCGACCTATACAATACTGCTCAAAATACCGTCGCCAATCCTGGCTCGACCCTAACCACCTTGGCGCAGGTCGGCATAACGACGGCCTCGGAAAGCAGCGCCATTGCGCTCAATAGCAGTACCTTCCAGGCCGCCTACAACAGCGACCCGCTAGGGACTTATGCCCTGCTCAACAATATCCGCCAAAGCTTCACTACCCTGACCCAAAACTACGGCGGTTCCAGTGGAACACTTCAGACGCAAAGCAACACCGTCATGACCAACATTCTGCAAGGTATCCAGAGCGTTCTGGCCAGTTCGGGAGTATCCCAATCTACGGGTATTGGAATTTATCAGAATGAGATGCTATACAACTCGGTGCAGTCGCAATATTCGGGAATTTCGTTGTTTGTTTAGAAGCGCATGCATGGTGGTCATGCCTGGCCAAGTTGCGCCGGCCAACCCGCTGAAAGTTGAAACAAAAAAGCCCGGAGCTTTGCGCTTCCGGGCTTTTCCATTATAACAACCTGATTTATTTTGCTTCTTTTTTCAGCTCCATGATCGCCGTCACGGTTTCCTTGGATGCGGAAGCGAACGCCCCGGCCAGCATCGATTTGGCTCCCGTCTTGTCGCCGCCTTCGACCTTTTTGATCACGTCCGCCGCGCAACGGTGGAAATTGGCATGTTTGGATACCAGATCCTTGTAATGCGCCTTGGAGTTAAATTTTGCACCGTCACCATAAATCCATTTCCCCAGGTCACACAGATTATCCTTGCAGACCGTATCGCTCTTGAGTTGCTCCGTGCTGGTGCCATCGATAAATTGGGTCAAACGGACTTTCCATTTGATGTGTGCCGCAATCGCGTCATCGAAATTCATGCAGGTCTCCTCTATTATCAAAAAACAATTTTAACTACACAAAAAATCAAGTCTTGAAACGCCCCACTACATTTTGCATGTTTATCGCCAACTCTTCCAGTAACCGGATGGTATTCGCGGTTTCCTGGAAGGATTGGCTGTTTTCTTCTGAAAGTTTAGCGATGCTTTCCACCTTGTGGGCATTCTCCGCATTGGCCTGACTTTGTTCCTTGAGGGAAACCGAAATTTCGCTGACCGCCTCGACCACCTGCTGAACGCCGGATTTAATCTGATTGATCGCCTCCCCCGCCTGGTGAGCCAGGGAAGTACCCTCGTTAACCCGTTCCACCCCTGAAACCATGCTGTTGATCGCCGCCTTGGTACCGCTCTGGATTTTGCCGATCATCGAGGCAATTTCCTGGGTCGAGTTGGCGGTGCGTTCCGCCAGCTTGCGCACTTCATCGGCCACCACCGCGAAGCCCCGCCCCTGTTCGCCGGCCCGAGCAGCTTCGATGGCGGCATTCAAGGCGAGCAGGTTGGTCTGGTCGGCAATTTCCTTGATCACGTTGACGATAGCGGAAATTTGGTCGGACTGCTTACCGAGTTCCTGGAGGATTTGCGACGAATCGCTCACTGCCTCGGTAATCTGGCTCATTTCGGCAGCCGCCTTGTGGATCACCTCGCTGCCATGGGTAGAGAGTTCGCTCGACTGGGTGGAAATTTCCTGGACATGTTCGGCCTGACTCGCCACGCCATCGATATTGTAGGTCATTATTTCCACCTGAGCCGCCATGGAATAAGCTTCCGAGCTTTGGACCTGGGAGTTGGCGGCGACTTGGGCAGAAACTTCGGCCAAGCTGTTGGTGGTGGTCAAGACGCGCTCTGCGCTTTCCTTGACTTCGCAGATAATGGATTGCAGCTTGTCCATGAAGATATTGAAGACTCGCGATACCTCACTGATTTCGTCGTGACCTTCGACTTTGAGACGGCGCGTCAGGTCGCCTTCGCCTTCAGCAATGTCTCTCAACCCGGCGGATACATAATCGAGAGGACTCGTCACGGAGCGAGTGATAAACACGTAAACGAATAGAATCACCGGAATCAGCAAGCCCAGCGCAACCAGGATGATCTGGTAGCTGAAGCTGCGCACCGTGGCATTTACCTTGTCCAGCGAGATGCGCATACTTACCGCGCCGAGCATCGTTCCTTCGGGAACCGTATGGCAGGTCAGGCAATCCTTGCCCAAATAGTTTTTCAGGGCAGGAACGGGGATCACCGCACGCAGGCTTTCTCCTTTGCCGTCGTTGACCACCTGAAAATAGGACTTGCCGGTTTGCATGACCTGCTGTTCGACGGCGTCGGTCTGGGTTTCACCAGGCTCGCCAGAGCCAAAAACCTTGGAGACGTTTTCGCCGCGGATCACCCGCAACTCGCGAACATCTTCGGATTGGCGGATCTGGTCGAGATACACGGCACGCTGGGCGATCGTACCGGTAATCATCATGCCGGTGAGACCGGCCATGGTCATGCGATGGACGCTTTGAGAAAAATCGCGTGCTTGTTCGATAGCAGTGCTTCGCTGTTCATTGGTCGCCCACAAGATCATCCCCGACCAAGCCAGCGCCAGAATAAGGGTAATACCGACGACCAAACGCACCCAGATTTTCAGGTCGCGTATTTTTTTCATCTCCGTCCACCTCTTTTTCTTGGTTCTTGGTGACCACTCGGGACTATAACGAGTCCTTTTCCTGACTCTTTTCCACTGCAAAGGGAATATTAGGCCAATCATGGAAAAAAAAAAGCTATTTCATGGAAAATCCGCGTTTTTTTTTGCCTGGCGCAACAACCTGTACCCACCCCCATTCTTAGATATCACGGCCAATGATACAATTGCGAATTCAGCCCCGGTAGCTCAGTGGATAGAGCAACCCCCTCCTAAGGGGTAGGTCGGACGTTCGATTCGTCTTCGGGGCGCCAAACTCAACCAAAATTAGAATAATCATTGCCAGGCCGCTCCCCCTGTTGCGTCCACGCCTGGAACGCCAGAAAGATCGGAAAATGGAGATTTCAAGCATGGCCTGCGCATACCGTAAGAATTTACTCGCTTTAGTGATCCCCGCATTGTTTGCTGCGGGAAATGTCCGCGCCGGCGACGACGATCAAGTCCTCCAACTCCTGCCGCTCTCGCTCGAAGAGTTGTTCGCCACCAAGGTAATGACCGCCTCGCGGCGCGAGGAAGCGCGCGAACAAACCCCGGCGCACATTCTGGTTTTCACCCGCGAGCAGATCCGCGACCGCCGCTACAACAATCTCGCCGATTTGCTGGAAGACCTGCCGGGTGTGGATTTCCAGCGCGGCACCCGCTCCTCGCAATACAACTATTTCACCTTCCAGGGGCAGATCAGCAACACCAAGCTAATCATCATGCTCGATGGGGTGCGCATCGACAACCCGGTGGGCGGTTCTATCCCCATTGCCGAAAATTTCTCGCTGTTCCACGCCAAGCAGGTCGAAGTGCTGTATGGCCCGGCTGCAGCGCTCTACGGTGCAGATGCGATGGCCGGCGTGATCAACATCATCACCGACCGCGCCGAAGGCCAGCCCACCGCCACGGTGAGATACAGCGCCGGCTCCTTTGATACCCAGGAAGGCTCGCTGCTCGCCTCCACCCCGATCGGCGAAGAATCCGGCCTGTCGGTCGGAGTCAATCGCCAGCGCTCCGCACGTGCCCAACTCGACCAATATTATCCGGGGCTGTTCCCCAAGGTAGACGCCAAGACCTTCAGCGGCACCACGGTGATTCCCGCCGCGCAGCGTGAGAATTACACGGGCGGCCCGACCGGCGGAGAAAGTGATTACCTGCGTCTTGACGCGGGCAAGCAATTCACCTTCGGCTATTACCGCAACCTTTACCATAGCCCGACCAGTACCGGCGACACCTCCAAGAACGCCCTGTACCTGTCCGATGCGCAAATCCGCAACGAAATCCAGACGTTCTACGGCAAGGCCCGTTTCAATTGGACCCCGGCGCTATCCGGCGAACTGGTGATCGACCATTCCCAATGGGAAGTCGAGCCTCAGTCGCGCTACTACAACATCTACACCGACTTCCGTGACGTCGGTTACCTGTACAGTTCAGGGCGGCGGCGCGGCATCGAACAGAATGTCACCTGGCAGGCCAACGAGAACCATGTCGTGCAAGCCGGCGCAGGCTTCAAGGACTACCACGCGGTGGTTTCGCCCAACCTGCCCTCGCCGTACGTCGAAGGCCAGCAATACGTGTATCCCTCCACCACGCTACCCATCGCCATCACGTCCATGGATTACCGCAACGAGTCGGCCTACGCGCAATGGCAGGCCAAGTGGACCCCTGACCTTTCGACCACTGCCGGGGTACGCTACGACCACCACTCGGTATACGGCGGCAGCACCAACCCGCGCGCCGGCATCGTCTGGCAAAACCAGCCCGGCAGCTTCATCAAGCTGCTGTATGGTGAAGCGTTCCGCGCCCCTTCCCCGGATGAATTCCTCAATGCCTACGGCACCTTCACCGGTGCCAAGCAAGGTGACTCGTTCATCGGCAGCAACTTCCGCGCAACCAACCTCAACCTCAAACCGGAAAAGGCCCGCGAACTGTCGCTTACCTGGGACTGGCGACCGCGCAACGATTTCAACTTGGTGGCGAATGCCTATGTCACCCGCGTCAGCGACGTAATCGTCACCCAGAGCGATGCCACCCCCATCCAATACATTCCCGGCGCGCTGCTCACCAGCACCTCGATGAAGGCCAACAACGGCATGGATCGTTACTACGGTCTGGACATCGCGCCGCAGTGGCGTATCCCGCTGGGCGCGGGCTGGAACGCCGACCTGTGGGGCAGCTATAGCTACGTACAGGGCAAAATCCAGGAAACCGATGGCGGCATCGAATGGGATCAGGCGCTTATTGCAGAACAGAAGGTCAAACTGGGTGCCACCTTCCGCCAGCGCGACTGGCTGACCATCACCGCGCGGATGCTGGCAACCGGCCCGGTCACCACGCTACGCAAGATCGGCAATAGCGGCGACCGACTGGAATCCCCCGGCTACGCGGTGGCCAGTCTGCATTTCGGCTTCCACAAACTGGCCGACCGCAAGTTGTCGGCCTACGTCGACATCTACAATCTTTTCGACCGTCGTTACTACGCCGCTCACGGCAGCGCCAGCACCACTTTCGTGCAAATGCCCCAGCCCCCGCGCAGCCTGAACCTTACGCTGGAGTACAAGTTCTAGACTGACTGGCAGAATTCAATGTTACGGCTAGTCATCGCAACGTTACTGGGACTTTCGTCCCTCTTTGCTCACGCCCAAAGCGGAGCGGTGTCGGAATACGGACTGAAGGCCGTGCTGCTCTTCAAGCTGCCGCAGTTCGTCTATTGGCCGCAGGGCGACAAGCTTCCCACCACACCGGTGCTGTGCGTACAAGGCGCCAACCCGTTCGGCGGCACCTTGCTGCAACTGGTACGCAACACCGGCATTCCCACTGAAATTCGCCAGATTGAAGGCTCTGCCGGTTATGCCGGGTGCAACATCCTGTTCATCAGTCGCTCCGAAGCAGCGCAAATGGACAGCCTGTTGCAGCGTCCCGCCCTCCGCAACATCCTGACGGTTTCCGATATTCCCGGTTTCGCACGCGCCGGCGGCATGGTCGAACTGGTGCTGGAAGGCGACACGGTAGGCATCAACCTCAACCGCAAGGTTGCCCAGCGCCAAGGCCTGGACTTCAACGCCCAATTGCTGCGCCTCGCGCAAAGGGTGGAACAATGACCAGACGCACCATCGGCAAGCGGCTCGCCGCCGCGTGGGACCGGAAAACCATCCGCGCCAAGCTGTTGACCCTTTCCTCCCTGACATTGCTGATCGGCGCCCTGTTGGTGCTGGTGCTGGTCAATTACCAGCACCACCGCCTACTGCGCGGCGAGTGGACGGATACCGTGAATGCGCAAAACCGTCTGCTCGCCACCAACCTGCAGGCGGCAATCAGCTTCTACGACAAACGTGAAGCGGCGCGCCTCCTCCATTCGCTGTCGAGCAATCCGGCGGTGCTGCAAGCCCGCACCGTCATGCCGGACGGCGCGCTTTTTGCCGGCTACCTTCATCCCCAGGAAACCGAACGCACCTGGCCGGCAGCCGGCAAGGCCGAGGCCGGCGTCGAATTCTTCGAGGACGTGCTGTTTGCCTGGTACCCGGTGCTGGAAAACAACCGCGTTCAGGCGCGCCTGGAAGTCCTGATTTCCCTGAAGGGCTTCCACGCCGCGATCAGCCGCACCCTCGCCGAAACCGCGGTAATCCTGACCCTCGGCCTGCTGCTCTTCTTCCTGCTTTCCGGCTATATGGTGCGGCGCATTTCCGCACCGATATTGAAAATGAGCGACTTGGTCGGGCGAGTGGCGCTCGATTCCCAGACCTCGGACCGGGTAGCGGTGGAAAGCCGCGACGAGATCGGGCGCCTCGGAGCCGGCCTCAACATCATGCTCGACACCCTGCAATTGCGCGAACGCGAGTTGACGCTCTACCGCAACCACCTCGAAGAACTGGTGGAACAGCGCACCCAGGCTCTGAGCGAAGCCACCGAGGAGGCTCATCGCGCCAACCTCGCCAAGTCCGACTTCCTGGCGCGCATGAGCCACGAAATCCGCACCCCGATGAACGCCATCATCGGTCTTACCCGGCTGATCCTCAAATCGCGCCTGGACGCCCAGCAGCGCGACTACCTGGAAAAGGTCGCGGCCTCCTCCGATAGCCTGCTCGGGGTAATCAACGACGTACTCGACTATTCCAAGATCGAAGCCGGCAAACTTTCCCTGGAAACCATCCCCTTCGACCTCAACCAGATGCTTCACGGGGTTTCCGGGGTGATCGCCCTGAAAGCGCATTCCAAAGGGCTTGAACTGCTCTTCCAGATCGCCCCCGATGTACCGCGCCGCCTGCTCGGCGATCCCTTGCGGCTGGGGCAGATTCTCGTCAACCTCGCCAGCAATGCCGTCAAATTCACCGAGCAAGGCGAGGTCACGATACGCGTGCAATTGCTGGAGCGCACCAACCAGCAAGTCGCCCTGCGCTTCTCGGTGAGCGACACCGGCATCGGGGTCTCCCCGGAACGCCGGCGCGACCTCTTCACCCCCTTCACGCAGGGCGACGACACCATCACCCGGCGCTACGGCGGCACCGGGCTGGGCTTGGCGATTTGCCGCCAGCTCTGCGAAATGATGGGCGGCGAAATCGGCCTGGAAAGCACCCCCGGCCAGGGCAGCACCTTCCATTTCACGGCACGCCTGGGAATGGATCACGAACGGGTCAACGCACCGGTACGAGCCGAACAAATCTCCGGGCTGCGCGTGCTGGTGGTCGACGACAACCAAAGCACCCGCCTGATCCTCACCGAAATGCTCAGCTATCTGGAGATGCGTCCCGATACCTGTGCCAGCGGCGCCGCAGCCCTGGCCATGCTGGACGCCGCGATGCAGGCTGGCGACCCGTATCGGCTGGTGCTGCTCGACTGGCTGATGCCCGGCATCGACGGCATCGAAACCGCGCGCCGCATCAACCGTAACGACAAACTGCGCGGCAGCGCCCCGGCCATCCTGATGATCACCGCCGGCAGCTACGACGTGGTCATCGGCCACATGCACAGCGCCGGACTGTCGCATCTGCTCACCAAGCCGATCAATGAATCCTCGCTGCTCGACGCGCTCCTCGAAATTCTCGCCGGCCATGCCGTCATGGATGCGCAACGCAAGGAACGGCGGCGCCAGCGTGAAGTTTCACCGAATTTGCAAAATATTCAGGGCGCCCACATCCTGCTGGTCGACGACGTCGAACTCAACCGCATGGTGGCGATAGAAATCCTCCGCGAAACCGGAGTACACATCGACGTCGCCTGCAACGGCCGGGAAGCCGTGGAGAAGGTCAACAACGGCGCCTACGCGCTGGTGCTGATGGACATCCAGATGCCGGAAATGGACGGTCTCACCGCTACCCGCGAAATCCGCGCCAATCCGCGTTTCCAGAAACTTCCCATCATCGCCATGACCGCCCATGCCATGACCGGCGACCGCGAACGCAGCCTCGCTGCGGGGATGAACGACCATCTCACCAAACCCATCGACGCCGATGCCCTGATCGCCGCGCTGGTGCACTGGATCGACCCCGCTGCGGTACCGCAAAGCGTTGCAGCCTCCGCAGCACCGACCGAAGCAGCGGAAAGCGACTTCATCCCGCCGCTGGATGGCGTGGATACCCGGACCGGCCTGAAAAACACCATGAACAGCCCGGCCCTGTACCGCCGCATCCTCCGGAGTTTCGCCCAGGAATTCGGCAGTGCCGACCATGACATCCAAAGCGCCGTCAACGACGGCTCCCTCGAAGGCGCCCGGCGCCGCGCCCATTCCGCCAAGTCGTCCGCCGCCACCATCGGAGCGGAAACCCTTGCCGATCATGCCCGCCGCTTGGAACAGAAACTCGTCAGCGAGATTCCCAGTGAGCAGGAAATGCTCGGTTTCAGCGCCGAATTGCGGCGCGTGATCGCCGCCCTGGCAACCCTCGCGGGGAACGAAACAGCGCCTGACGAACAAACCGGGTTGCGAGATGCGGCGCACATCGGCCCATGTTTGGACCGTCTGCGCACGCTCCTAGAGAATGACGACGCCGATGCCGAAAGCGAACTGGCCGAACTCGAAAAACTGCTCCCCGGCCCGGACTGGCAGGATGCCCTGCGCGACCTACGCGAACAGATCGAGGATATCGAATACGAAACAGCCCTGGCGATGGTGGCATGCCTCGAAGTGCAATGGGGGAACCACCCGGCATGAGCCACTCTTCCTATACCCTGCTGATCGTCGACGACGAAAAGCAAAACCGCACCCTGTTGCTGGAGCTACTCAAGAGCGACTACCGGATCATCCTTGCCAAAAACGGCGTCCAGGCACTGGAAAGGGCCAGGGAACACGGCCCCGATCTGATCCTGCTCGACGTGATGATGCCGGAAATGGACGGCTACGCGACCATCCACATTCTCAAGGAAGACGAAAGCACTCGCGAAATTCCGGTGATTTTCATATCCGCCCTCGATTCAGCGAGCGACGAGGAAAAGGGGCTGGAACTGGGTGCGGTCGACTACATCACCAAACCCTTCCATCCCTCCATCGTCCTGATCCGGGTGCGCAACCACCTGCAAATGCTCCATCAGCGCCGTTTGCTGGAACAGCTTGCCCTGCTCGACAGCCTTACTGAAATCCCCAACCGGCGGCGTTTCGCCCAGATCTTCGAACAGGAATGGCACCGCTGCCAGCGCTGCAAACACCCGCTCTCGCTGGCGGTCGTCGACGTCGATCATTTCAAGCGCTACAACGACACCTACGGCCATGCCGCCGGCGACGAAGTGCTGCGCCGAGTCGCCCAGACCCTCAACGGCACCGCCCGCCGCGCCGGCGATTTCGTTGCCCGCTACGGCGGCGAGGAATTCATCGTCCTGCTTCCCGAGATGAACGGCACCGATGCACAGACCTTTGTCGAACAAATGCGCCAGGATGTCGAAGCCCTCAAGCTCCCCCACGCCACCTCGTCGGTGTGCCCGTGGATCACCGTGAGCATCGGCGCCACCACCCTCATCCCCGATTCCTCGCAACCCGATACCGATTTCTTCTGTCTCGCCGACTCCTTCCTCTACCAAGCCAAACGCGACGGACGCAACCGGGTGTGCTGGGGTTCAGCAGAGGCAAGGCAAGAAGGAAACTGATACCGGAGCAGAAGTACAATCAGCCAGGGAGAAACTGCGGTGCCGACCGGCAAGGGCCGGATTCCCCTTCCCGCCCAATTGCTGGGCAGGCGTCTTCGGGGTCGAGCTAGGAATAGCTAGGAGCCTGTCACTTCAACGCCGCCCGCAGCTTCTCCACGGTTTTCGGCTCGATGTCGTAGCCGATTTCCCAGCCGGGGTTGAGGGAGATACCGGCGCCTTCCCCCATTTTTTCCAGCACCCATTTGAATTCGGTGAGCAGGCCGCCGCCGAAGCCGGGAAACTCCTGCACTATCGGCTTGGCGCGCTCCGGGCTGGTAAACAGCAGCATCACCGGGATGCCGCTTTCGTCTTCCACGACCAGCGGTTTGGCGCTGGTGTTGAGTTGAATCCCGGATTTACTTTCGTCCTGGATGGGCATGAAGATTTCGGAATTACTCAGGTCGCGCAGAAAATCGGCCTCGGAAAGGCCGCCTGCATGGAGTGCCTCCAGTTTGCGTTCCAGTTCGGTACGGGCTTCGAATACGGTTTCGTTCACGGTGTCACCTGTTGAGGATTGGGAGCAGCAGCGGCTGCAGGGTTGGATGCGCCTTCGGCGGGCATCTTGGGTTTCGGCTTGGCCGGCGCGGGCACGAAATGGGGAGGCTGATCCAGCGCCATTTCGAAGCTGCCCTGCAACTCGCCGGGATCTTCGATTTTCTTTTCGACCACGAACATCGAGCAGTCGGCCAGATTGGTCATATATTGCCCGGCCTTGTCCTTCAGTACGTAATAGCCATCGCCGGCATCGTAAACATCGACCTTGCCGATCTCGCCGGCATCGGGCGGCATCTTGTAGCGGGTGATGCATTTCGGCCGGGCGGTCACCACCACCGAACGCATGTAAGCGTCATCCCAGGGATAGGACTTTTCGCGTATCAGGGTGATTGCCGTTTCTGCGCCGTTGATCATGTAAGAGGCGGTTTCGGCGGAGGAACAACCGCCCAGCAAGGGAAGCAAGACCAGGAAAAGGACGTTTCTGTTCACTTTTCGCACCGTTTCATGTGGATAAGCCGTAAGCCTAACGCGAATGTTTCGCGGCAGGCAAGAATTCCAGCGTAAGGTCGGTGCGCTCGGCGGCAACCTCCTTGAGCAGCCCGGCCAGCTTGGCGTAGTCGGCACCAAGTTTGGCACTCGCGGTTTCGCAGTCTTCCCAGACGATTTCCAGCGGCCCTTCCACGTCGCCGGTCAGGGCGTCCCACAGCGCATCCAGGTTACGCCCGAAGTGCGCGGGCAGTTCTAGTTGACGGGCCAGTTCGTCGTAAAAGTGCGCAGGTGTATCGATGTTGGTGAGGCGGCAGCGTTTCATTGGCAGTCCGATATTTCGACAAAGGTTTGGTAATGATCGACCGTCACGCGGCGCATTCCGCTGGCGGAAAACAGCAGGCGTTTGGCGCCGCGATGGCCGCCCCGGTAATCGAGGTCGGCTTCCCGCCAGTTGCCGGCGGGCAGGCGTCCTTCGTGGTTGCCGAAACGGTCGCCGCCGATACTCTTGCCGTGCAGCGCCGGCACGCTCCACAAATCCCGGCCGGGCTGCCAGCCTTGGCGTTGGGCATCTTTCTTGGTGATGAATTTATCCGGCAGACGGGCATTGCGCGAGGCGTTGAGCGCTTTCAGAACACTCCTCAATTCGGCTTCGTCGATCTTGAAGGGGAGACGCTGGTTGAGGGCTTGCGCCGCACTGTCGCACGACATCGCCCCGGCGTTGGGCGCGCCGAGCAGGAACAGGAGCGCCAGGACCGCCGCACGGAATTTTGCTGGTGTTGGGTTTATCATTGCGCTAGTTTACACCAGCATCGCTTGAAAATACCCGATGATTTTGATATGGTAATAGCCATTATTTCAGCAAGGAAACCGTTAATCATGGAAAACCCGCCCATCCCTTTGACTTTCGAAGACGCCCTGACTTACGTCGCTCAGGCCGACCATGCCGCTTTCGTGTACCGCCCGGTATTCGAGGACAACCCCGAAGAAGCCACCGGCGCCCGCGTGCTGGTGCTGTTCAGTGACGACGAGGGCGTCAAGCTGCGCTATGCCGCCGGCCCCCTGTTCATGCACGCCTTCTTCGAAGATGAAATCATGCCGGTCGCCGAGGCACCGGAAAAAGCCCGGGCGATGCGCTACATTCCCACTCGCTACGAAGAGGAAATGTTCACCAGCAACCTGCAAAATGCCATTCAGGCACTGATGGAAAATGCCCGTTTAGTAGCCAACGGAGAGGTTCCCCAGAAAAAGAAGATCATTCCCCTCCATCCGGCTTAACGCAATTTTCGCAAAGCGAATCAGCGTCCTGCTCTCCCGCGGGGAGAACGTTAGGAGAGAGAGGAAGCGGTTCCTGCCGGTAGAACGCCGCCAAGTGCCGGTACACCGCCGCATAAGCAGCCTTGAGCCGCGCCGGATCGACGAAAAACGCTTCGCTGGCGACGGCGAAGAATTCCGCGGGATGTTCGGCGGCATAAGGATCGAGCGCGGTTTCCTCGCCATTGTCGAGTTGCGCGTTGATGGCCGCGAAGGCGGCGGAAAAATCCCGTGCCCACTCCGTCCGGCTCATTCCGGCGTGCAGCGGCGGCTGGCCGCGGGGCGTGCCGTTGCGCATATCCAGTTTATGCACGAATTCGTGGATCACCACGTTCACCCCGGCCGCAGTGTCGCCCTCCTCCGGCCAGGACAGGATCACCGGCCCGCCTTCCCAGGCTTCGCCGGCGAGCACGTCGGCGTATTCGTGGACCACGCCGTCCTCGTCCATGAAACTGCGCGGCACGATGAATTCGCCGGGATAGACGACCACCTCCACCCAGCCCTCGTACCAATCCAGGCCGAGATTGAGGATGGGCAGCACAGCCTGCAGAGCAATGGTCAGACGCGCCTCATTGGAAAGGGAAAACCCCGCAGCGGATTGCAGCGCCTTTTCGCTGAGAAATTGCAGCGCCAATTCGTGCAGACGCCGCCGTTCGGCACCATCAAGGCGCGCCAGGAAAGGCATGTGCGCCTCCGCCCGCGCCCATTGCTCCGGCGTCACATGGCTGGCGTGCAGCATACGGCGGCGCAGCCATTTCTTCAGGAATGCGAACATGACAAAAATGTAAAACCCATGAATTTAAACGAATTGGCTACAATGCCCCACCTTGACCCGACAGGAGAATAAACCATCATGATTTCCGACACCAAGCGCTTCGAACAAGCCATCGCCGCCATCGACGCCGTCAATGCCGAAGACCCCCGTAAGGAAACCGCTCCAGACGGCAAGGAATATCCCAAGGAACTGTTGTACGGCATGCGCATGAGCGACATGCTCGACCGCTTCGCTCCGGAAGCCGACGAAGTCGTGAAGCTGGCGGTGCGCGCCCAGCACATCAAACGCTGGGCGATCCCGCGCAGCGACTACCCGATGGACGGCTTCGGCTACAAGCAGTGGCGCACCACCCTTTACAAATTCCACGCCGACCTGGTCGCCGACATCCTGCGCGAGGCCGGCTACGACGAGGAAACCATCAAGCGCGTCCATTCCGCGGTGCGCAAGGAAGCGCTCAAGCTCAACAAAGACACCCAGATGGTGGAAGACGTCGCTGATCTGGTGTTCCTGGAGCATTACATCGAGGAATTCGTCCAGAAATACAGCCACTATGACCAGACCAAGATGTTCGACATCCTGCGCAAGACCTGGAAGAAAATGTCGGAGCGCGGCCACGAAGCAGCCCTGAAGATCGCCAAGATTCCCGCCCACCTTGCCCCGACCGTGGTGCAAGCAGTACGCGGCGAATAAGCCCTCCGTCTTATTCGGCTTCTTCCCGCCTTCCTGCAGAAGAAGCCGACTCTCTATCTCACCCGACTGCTTGGATTTTCAATCCCTTACATAGGGATTGCCGCGCCGCTCTTCGCCGAACGTCGAGGTCGGCCCATGGCCGGGAATGAAGGTCACGTCGTCGCCGAGCGGCCAGAGTTTTTCGCGGATCGACGCCAGTAGCGCCGCCTGGCTGCCGCCGGGGAAATCGGTGCGGCCTACCGCCCCCTGGAACAGCACATCGCCGACCATCGCAACGCGGCTGGGGGGGTGAAAAAACACCACGTGGCCGGGGGTATGGCCGGGAGTGTGGAACACATCCAGGGTTTCGTTGCCGATCAGCACCCGGTCGCCATCATTCAGCCAGCGATCCGGCTTGAGCGCGGCGACATGCGGCCAGCCGAAGCGGGCTGCTTGACCAGGCAGATCGTCGAGCCAATAGTCATCGGCCTGATGCGGTCCAATAATGGGAATTGCCAGATGTTCCGCTAATTCCCCAGCTGTGCCGACGTGATCGAGATGACCGTGGGTAAGCAGCAGATAATCGAGTTGCAGATGGTTTTCGGCGATGGCCGCCAGCAGACGGGCGGGTTCGCCGCCGGGATCGACCAGCGCGGCACGGCGGGTGGCTTCGCACCACAACAGGGTGCAGTTCTGCTGGTAGGGCGTGACGGGAATTATCAGGAATTTCATGGAACAGATTATATCGGGTAGTGCCGGATAAGGTAAAATAGCCGTTTTGCTCTACCCGGCAACGAGGAAACCCCATGCGTATTGAAGTTCATGTTCACGGCAGCCTGTTTTTTTGCAAGGGCGTCACCCCGACCCAGGTCGAAAACGGGTTGCACAAATGGCTGGAATACATGGATGTGGAAAACATCGGGGAAATGCGCAGCATGGAACGCGCCGAACCGGGCGTGACGTACGACCGCGCCGAACGAGTGCTGGACATCTGCTGGACGGGCGAAGTCGGGCACAGCTTCCAGCAATGCCTGCATCAGACCCTGCTCGACCTTGGGCCGTTGCTGTCTCAGGCCAGCGAAATCGAGTTGACCTATTTCCACGACGAAGAAGACCAGGACGAATACCAGATCCTGTTCGCCGGCCCCACCCCCGAAGCCATCCACCGGGCGCAACGCCAGCGCATGGTGGAGGATGTCGCCGGGCTGCTGTCGCGGCACTTCAGCGAAAGCGACGTAGGGCAGGTGTCGACCCTGGTCAACCAGCTTTTCGACAAGGATTGGGAAACCCGCCTCACCCAAGAGGAAAGCGAATTCCCGTCATCCGGCAACCTGATTCACTTCCGCCACAAACACCTGCATTAAGCCGCTCAATACGCCGGCAAGCTCACAGCCAGCGCAGCAAATGGTAGACACGGAAACCTTCCGAAGAGCGTGCCGGCCCCAGCACGACCGCGGCAAAGCGTTTTTTGTCGGGGTCGGCCGCTTGCAGCGCCGCTTCGGCGGAAGCCACCTCGGTCACGCAATTTTCGGGAAAACGCTTGCGTTGCCTGCCCGGCGCATGAATTACCACGTAGCATTCGTGCGCCAGAGCGCATTCTGGATCGAAGAGAGTTGAGTTCATAATCGGGCATTATAGCGGGCTACATAGTGTTTGCAGGGGCGCGCCGTTTGTAGCACAATCCCCTCAGTCTTACAGTTTTTTCGACAATAAATAATTTTAAAGAGGTTCAGGAAGATGTCTCATAAACATCCCATCATCGCGGTAACCGGCGCTTCCGGAGCCGGCACCGAGCCGGTGCGTACCGCTTTCGAGCACCTGTTCTGGCGGGAAAAGGTCAAGGTCGCGACGCTCGACGGTGAAGCCTTTCACCGCTATACCCGCGATGAAATGAAGAAGGAAGTGGAAAAGTCCCGCAAGAAGCAGGGACAGGCGATTTCCCATTTCGGTCCGGAGGGCAACATCCTCGACAAGCTCGAAGCGGTTTTCCGCGAATACGGAGAATCCGGCACCGGACAGCGCCGCCACTATCTGCACAACGACGCCGATGCACTGCAACACAACCAGCCGGCAGGCACTTTCACCCGCTGGGAAGCGATCCCGGAAGACAGCGACCTGCTGTTCTACGAGGGGCTGCATGGCGGCTACATCTCCGGCGACATCAACGTTCCACAGCACGTCGACCTGCTGATCGGCGTGACCCCCATCGTCAACCTCGAATGGATCCAGAAAATCCATCGCGATTGCGCGGAACGCGGCTACTCGCGCGAAGCGGTGACACAGACCATTCTCGACCGGATGCACGATTACGTGCACTACATTACTCCACAGTTTTCGCGCACCCACATCAATTTTCAGCGGGTACCGGTGGTCGACACCTCCAATCCCACCATCTCGCGCGATGTGCCGACCCTCGACGAGAGTTACGTGGTGATTCGCTTCCGCTATCCCAAAGGCGTGGATTTCCCGTATCTCCTGCGGATGATCCACAACTCCTTCATGTCGCGCCCCAATACGCTAGTCATCCCCGGTGGCAAGCAATTGCTGGCGATGGAAACCATCCTGTTGCCGCTGCTCCACGATTTGAAGGAGAAAAAGCGCTCCGCCGCTGGATAAATCCTGCGCAGCCTTTTCGGTGCCAGCAAGCAAAAGAGCCGCACGAAGCGGCTCTTTTGCTTGCTGGCTTGCAGGCGTTACGGCCTACACAGCGACATTGCCTCGTCGAGCAGTTGTTCCGGCAGCGAATCCAGGCATTCGGCAACCAGTTCGGCGGCCTCGAAAGTCTGGAAGGTATCGGCATCGATGTCGCGCATCAGCACCAGCGCCGCGCCGACGATGCGGATGAGTTCACCCCGCTCCTTTTTCAGTTGGCGGTTTTCCGTCCGCAGCAGGCAAACATCCCTGACCGAGAGACGTTCCGCCTTTTCAGCGTTTTTTTCCATGCGGTGGATTTTAAAGCAAACCCCACCGTCAACCCAGCCCCCTTGGAAAGCCGCGACTGTCGCGGCACTTCGCGGCATCACCTTGGAGAAGCGCGTAAACAAAGGGCTTCGGCGACGTCGAATCGATTGCTTGACGGCGGCATAAATGCCCCCCATGCTATGCGTTTTTTCCGCCTTCTCCGGAGATGAACCGCCAGACATGCCATGCATCCCCATGACCGCCTGACCTCCTTCCTGAGAAGCCATTCCGGAGCAATGATCATTCTCGGCTTCGGGATCGTGGTCGCCCTGATGGGATGGCTGACTGTTTCCAGCCTGTTGCGCCTCAACGATATCCGCGCCAACATCGCGGACATCGTCACCCAGCACAACGAACACGCCGGTCTGCTACGCCAGATGTACCAGACCACCCGCGACCGCTCCCTGATTTTGCAAAAAATCATTTCCGAAGCCGACCCGTTCACCCGTGACGAACTCTCCGTGCGGGTCGATGAGCTGGGCGCGGAATTCGCGCGGTTGCGTTCGCGCTTCATGGAACTCGACCTGCAACCCGTCGAAAGGACGCTCCTCGAAAAGCAGGGGCTGGCCTCGGCGAATACCAAACCCCTCCAGTACAAGGTCATCGACCTCGCTAAGGCAGGTCGCCAGAGCGCCGCCCAACAAGTGCTGGTGCAGGAAGTGATGCCCGCGCAGGATGCCGCGCTCACTGCCTTGAACGACCTGCTGGCCTTCCAGGACGGTGAAATCAAGCGCCACGCGGAACTGGCCTACAACAGCGAGCGCAAGGCGTTTGCCTTCCTGGTGGCGGGCGGCGGAATTTCGATTCTGCTGAGTATCGCCATCGCCTTTACGGTGCGCACCCAGATCAAGAACCTGATCGCCCGACTGTTGGCGACCTCGCGGGAACTGGAAGAAAACGCCCGCGAACTGAAATACCAAAAGATCGCTCTCGACGAACATGCCATCGTCAGCATTTGCGACGCCGCCGGCAGGATTACCTATGCCAACCGCAAGTTCACCGAAATCAGCCAGTATTCGCTGGCCGAGCTGATTGGTCATGATCACCGCCAACTCAATTCCGGCCATCATCCCCGCGAATTTTTCCAGGAGATGTGGCGCATCATCGGCAGCGGCGTCACTTGGCACGGGCTGCTGAAGAACCGCCGCAAGGACGGGACGTTTTACTGGGTAGAAACCACCATCGTGCCGTTCCTCAACGAACAGGGCAAGCCGTACCAATACGTATCGGTGCGCACCGACATCACGCTCATCAAGGAAGCGGAGGAAGTCCTGCACCGTAGCAAGGAAGAGCTGGAACAAATGGTGGCCGAGCAGACCGCCGAACTGCGCGAACGCGAAGCGGAACTCCACAAGCTCGCCACCACCGACACCCTTACCGGCATCGCCAACCGCCGTCGCTTCAACCTGGCGCTGGATGCCGAATTGCTGCGCGCCGACCGCCACGACATCCCGCTCGCCATAATCCTTATGGACATCGACCATTTCAAACGCATCAACGACACCTACGGCCACCCCACCGGCGACAGCGTGCTGGTGGAATTCGCCCGGGTGGTGGAAGCCAACATCCGCGCCAGCGACCTGTTCGCCCGCTGGGGAGGAGAGGAGTTCATCATCATGGCCCCCCATGTGGAGGGCGAAAGTGCGCGGGTTCTGGCCGAAAAACTCCGCGAAAGCGTGGCCCAATTCCCCTTCACGGAAGTCGGCACTACCACCTGCAGCATCGGGGCCACCACTTACCGGGCCGGGGAAAGCGAGCAGGAACTGCTGGCCCGCGTCGATGTCGCCCTCTACCAAGCCAAGCAGAACGGGCGCAACCGCGTGGTCATGGGCTAAGAAGCCGTCGAAGCGGGACGCAATGCCGGATGGGCCGGACTTTGGCCTGGGCATCGGAGATGCCGTCGAGAATCCCCACCATCACCTGGATCGGCTCCTCGTGGGACACCGCGCCGATGCAGTGCAACGGTAACGCATGCAGGCTGTCGAGAAAATCCACCAGACGCGCCTTCATTGCCGCGAAGCGCTCACAGCCCGGCACTATCGCGCTCAGCCGATCCGCCACTTGGGCCTGATGCCAGGCACTGGCCAGCATCCCTCCGAAAGCGTAAGCCCCGGTCTCGTTGAGGCGCGAGTCGATATACAGCGGCACGACAACGCCACAGTTGACGATTTCGGCGGTCTGGCGCGCGTGCGGAAATTCCGAGCAAAACAGCGCTTCGATACCCGCCCCGGTAAGCTCGGTGCCACAGTCGGCCGCCTGTTCACGCCCGCTAACGGTGAGGTTGTTGGAAACCCGGGGATGCGCATTGACCCGGTCGAGCCGCTTGTAATCGGCCTCGCCAATACAGGATCTTGGGCACTATGGCTAAACGCTATTTGAACAGTTCGTCCAGTTTCGCCCGGGGGTTATCGGCGGGTGCAGGCGGCTCAGCGGGATTTCCCCCGAACAATGCGTCCAGCCCAGCGCGAGCACTGCCCTGCTGGCTGCCAGGCAACGCCTGCCAAGCCTTGGCGCTGGGCTGAAAATAGCCGCAGAAATTGGCGCGTAGCTTGTCGTTGACTTCGTCTGCCACCGGCTCGCGACATGCCTTCGCCACCGACGGCGCATAAAATCGGCACATCCGGCACACGTGCAGATCGGCATGACAGGCCGGACATTCCTCGCGCCGCGCCAGCGGCAACAGCATTTCGCCGAGCGGCGCTCCGCACCGCCAACACGACAGAGATTCCGTCATGAAAGTTTCTCCTACTTCCCCATATCGAAAAACGGGATGGTCGAAAAATACGCCACGGCAAAAATCGCGGCGAGATACACGATAAAGCGCAGGGGATTGTCGCGGATCACGTCGCGCAAGGTGCGGTTGGTTCCCGCATTGAGCTGTTGCGCGTACTCCTCGCGCATCCGCACCGCCCGCTCCGCCTGATAATCGTCCAGCAAGCGACGCGCTGCTTCGCGCTGGTCGTCGTCGCGCAACCACAGTGCCGGGGTGGAGATGCCCCAGTTCCCGGCGGGTGTCTCGTAATAGTCGATCCGGTGCTCAGCCAGCAGCGCCCGCACCTCCTCCACTTCGTCATCCGGCACCCCGTTCAGGGAAAAAATTCTAAGCGCCATAAGGCAACCACTCCTGTGCTATGTCGGAAATTATCGCATTCCACCAAAGGTAAACAAAGCCCGGCTAGAACAATCCCCTACCCCTTTACCAGGGTTTGTTCCAGGAGAAATTAGGCCGCAAATCCCTGTCAATCAATATGCCAAGGGTATATTATCGATTTGTCATAACAATTTTTTACGAGGCTGATTATGGAAATGTTCTGCCCCGACCATGAAGTCTGCTGCACCTGCAATCACTGGGCCGGGGTAAGGACCGTCGATGACAACCGCTTCGTCCACAGCGTCGGCGACGTCGGCGGTCTATGCAGCTTCTCCGGCAACAACTGTTTGGCGGATCAGTCCTGCATCGTCAAGCAATGGTCAATGTGGGACGGGTGGGGCGACATCACCAATTTTTCCACCATCAAATGCTGGGAATATACCAGTTGTGGATTCGAGGATGGCGGCCAGAACGCCATGAAATTCGGCACCTGCCCAACCTTTTACCTCTATAGTGAGCACCGCCCCGCTTTCGAGCGGAGGATGTGCCACCTGCGCCACAAACAATTGTTCACGGAAATCCAGAAGCAACTGCCGATAGGCAGCCATTCCCAGCCAACCTAGCCCGGCAAGCCCTCGCGCACCCGTGCCGCCTTAAGATGGCTGTCCAGCCCCTGCAAACGGCGGGTCAACCAGGCAAGCACGCCGATCCCCAGCACGCAACCGCCGAACAGGGTGGCCGGCACGCCCAGGTGATGAGCGACGCTTCCCGCCGCCAGACTGCCCAACGGCGCCATGCCGAGAAACGCCACGGTAAAATACGACATCACCCGCCCGCGGAAATGATCGTGCACCAGGGTTTGGATAATCGTATTGGAAGACGCCACGGTCATGATCATTCCCAGCCCCACCAGCACCAGCAACGGCATCGACAGCCACAGCACGGTGCTGAAGGAAAACGCCATGAGGCTGGCTGCGGCAAGAAACGGGGCTTTCGACACCATCCACGCCACCAGCGCGACGTTGCGGCGCGACGCCAGGACCCCCGCCCCCAGCAATGAGCCGATGCCCGAACAACTCATCAGGAGTCCCAGGGTTCGGGCGTCGCCATGGAACACCTCGCGGGCATAAAAGGGCATGAACACCACCACCGGCGTCAACAGGAAGCTGATGGTCGCCACGATACCCAGCAAGGTGCGGATCGGCTTGGAGTTCCAGGTATAGGCGACCCCTTCGCGCAACACTTTGAGTAGCGGTTGGCGCTGCGGCGCTTTATGCCCGAGACGGATACGCAGCAACGCCACCACCACCACCGCATAACTCGCCCCGTTCAACAGGAAACATACCCCTTCCCCGCTCAGGCTGACCAGAAAACCCGCCAGCGCCGGGCCGAGGAAACGCGCCGAATTCATGGCAAAAGAATTGAGGGCGATGGCATTGGCGAGATCGCTGCGATCGCGTACCAGCATGGAAATAATCGATTGGCGGGCCGGGGTGTCGACCGCATTGATGAGGCCCAGCCACACCGCCAGCGCCAGCAGGTGCCACACCTCGACCAGCCCGCTGAACGTCAAGGCCGCCAGTACCAGGGTCTGGAGCAGGGAAAGCGATTGGGTCAGGATCATCAAGCGGCGCCGGTCGTGGCGGTCGGAAAACACCCCACCGAACGGCGCGAACAGCAGGATCGGAAACTGGCTGGCGAAGCCGACCAACCCCAGCACCAGTACCGAGCCGGAGATTCGGTACGCCAGCCAGGCCATCGCCACCTGTTGCATCCAGGTGCCGATATAGGAAACCATCTGCCCGATGAAGTAGGCCCGAAAATCCCGGTGGCGCAGCGACCGGAACATGGCCGTCATGAAGTTGTCACGCATGGCACGTTGATACAGGGGAAGCGAACGCCTGTCAAATCAGGGATCGGCAAATCGGCACAGGCGCCCGACCAGATGGCACGCCGGGGAAACTACTCGTAGCCGAGACTCTTGATGGCCCGTTCGTCATCGGCCCAGCCGCTTTTGACCTTGACCCAAACTTCCAGGTAGACCTTGCCGTCGAAGAGTTTTTCCATGTCGAGGCGGGCCTGGGTGGAGATTTCCTTGAGCTTCGAGCCTTTGCTGCCGATCAGGATGGGTTTCTGGGTTTCCTTGTCGACGATGATGGCGGCAAAGATGCGGCGCAGGTTGCCCTCGACTTCGAACTTTTCGATCTCGACGCTGATGGAATAGGGGATTTCGTCACCCGAGAGGCGGAAGACCTTTTCGCGGACGATCTCGGCGGCGAGAAAGCGTTCGCTGCGGTCGGTGATTTCGTCGGCGCCGTAGACCGGCTCGCCCACCGGCATTACCTCGCGCAGCGCGGCCAGCAACTGGTCGAGATGCAGGGCGCGCTGGGCGCTGACCGGAATGATGGCGACAAAAGAAAACAACGCGGCGAGCTTTTCGATGAAAGGCAGCAGGCGGCCCTTTTCGTCGATGCGGTCCACCTTGTTGACCACCAGCAGCACCGGTCGGTCCTTAGGCAGCATGGCCAGCACTTCCTCGTCGCGGCTGTCGAAACGCAGCGCCTCGACCACGAACAGCACGGCATCGACATCCGCCATGGACTGGGTGACGGCGCGGTTCATGTTGCGGTTGAGGACGTTCTGGTGTTGCAACTGGAAGCCCGGCGTATCGACAAAGACGAATTGCACCCCGTCGTCGGTGCGAATGCCGTTAATGCGATGGCGGGTGGTTTGCGCCTTGCGCGAGGTGATGCTGATTTTCTGCCCGATCAGGTGATTGAGCAGAGTGGATTTACCGACGTTGGGACGACCGACGATGGCGACGAAACCGGCGCGAAATTCGCTCATGAAAGGATACCTAAGGCGTTTTGTGCCGCAACCTGCTCGGCAGTGCGGCGGCTGCCGCCCTCGCCCAGAGTGCGGATATCGAGGCCGGGAATCAGGCACTCGACTTCGAAATGTTGCTCGTGCGCTTCGCCGCTGATGGCGATCACGTTGTATTGCGGCAGAGGGACTTTGCGCCCTTGCAGATGTTCCTGGAGCAGGGTTTTGGGATCCTTGCCCAGGGTTTTCGGGTCGAGGGTTTTAATCAGCGGCTCGTAAAGCGTGTTGATGATCCGTTCGACCTCGATGAAACCGCCATCCAGGTAAATCGCCCCGAAGATCGCTTCCAGCCCGTCGGCGAGAATCGAGGGACGGCGGAATCCGCCGCTTTTCAATTCGCCCTCGCCCAGCAGGAGATAATCGCCCAGTTTCAAGATCACGGCGATGTCGTTGAGGGTGGATTCCTTGACCAGATGGGCGCGCATCCGTGACAAATCGCCTTCCGCAACCTTGCCGTGGAGATTGTAGAGGCGGGTGGCGGTCACGCAGTTGAGAACGCTGTCGCCGAGGAATTCCAGGCGCTCGTTGTTGAGGCCGCCGCAACTGCGGTGGGTGAGCGCCTGGCGCAACAACTCGGGCTGATTGAAACGGTAGCCGAGCTGGCGGCTCAGAACGTCGGGACTCAATTGAGGCAAATCAGTCGCTCTTGGCGGTCGAGGCCTTGAAATCGACCATCAGGCTGACGTTGGCGAACAACGGAGTTTTCACCGTGTATTCGACGCTCATCACCATATCGCCGTCCGACCCCTTGTTGATAATCAGGTCTTCCGCGCCGATGCTGGAAATATTGTCGATACTCGCCCGCTTCGAATAGGACATGCGCAATTCCTTGCTGCCCAGATTTTTCAACTCGCCGGCGCCTTCCATTGCGGCAAACACCTTCTTGATGTTGAAATAATCGACGTAAGCCGGCACCATCTTGGCCCCCACCAAACCGACCAAGGCCAGGACCACCATAACGACAACCACGCCGCTCAGGCTAACGCCACGCTGTTTGTTTAAGTTCATGCCGTACCCTCCTATTTGATCGAAAGCCCGATGCGCTTGAAATCGTCGAAATTCCACCAGATCATGAATGCCCGCCCGACGATGTTGCGATCCGGCACGAAGCCCCAGTAGCGGCTATCGTTGCTGTCGTCGCGGTTGTCGCCCATCATGAAATAATGGTCGGCCGGCACCGTGCAGGTGAAACCGTCCTCATTGTAATCACAGTTCTGGCGCATGGGAAACGGCCGCACTTCGTGAAAACGGATGTTCGGCGAATCGGGTTGAACCAGGGTCTGGTGGATATGCTCGCCGAGGGTTTCCAGATACTGGGTGGCAGTCACGTAATTCAGCCCGCTTTTGACGTAGCTGTAATCCCCGACGCGCTCCATTTTCAGCGGATGGCCATTGATGGTGAGTTTCTTGTCGCGATAGCTGATCTTGTCGCCGGGCACGCCGATTATTCGCTTGATGTAATCCAGCGAGGGATCGTCGGGATAGCGGAACACCATCACCTCGCCGCGCTGCGGCTGGCTGATTTCGATGATTTTCTTGTTGATGACCGGCAGGCGGATGCCGTAGGTGTACTTATTGACCAGGATAAAATCGCCCACCAGCAGGGTGGACATCATCGACCCGGAAGGAATTTTGAACGGTTCGACGAGGAACGAACGCAGCACGAACACCACCAGGATCACCGGGAAAAAGCTCTTGGCGTACTCGACCAGCAGCGGCTCCTTGCCATCGGCCGCGCGGCGGGGCTTAAGCAGGTAAATGTCCGCCAGCCAGAGAACGCCGGTAACGACCAGCGCGATGAGCATAATTAACGGAAAGTTCATTGTTTTCCTTGGTAATGGGTGATGGGTAACGGGTGATGCGAGGGTTTGTCTTTACCCATCACTCATCACCCATTTCCCATTACTATTTGTTATCCACCTGCAGAATCGCCAAAAACGCTTCCTGCGGAATCTCGACGTTGCCGACCTGCTTCATGCGCTTCTTGCCGGCCTTCTGTTTTTCCAGCAGCTTGCGCTTGCGGGTGATGTCGCCGCCGTAGCACTTGGCGATCACGTTCTTACGCATCGCCTTGACGTTCTCGCGGGCGATGATCTGCGCGCCGATGGCCGCCTGCACCGCCACGTCGAACATCTGGCGCGGGATCAACTCGCGCATCTTAGCCGCCACTTCGCGGCCCCGGTACACGCTGTTGGCGCGGTGCACGATCACCGACAGCGCATCCACCTTGTCGTTGTTGATCAAGATGTCCACCTTGACCAGATCCGAGGCGCGGAATTCCAGGAATTCGTAATCCATCGAGGCATAGCCGCGCGACACCGATTTGAGCTTATCGAAGAAGTCCATCACCACTTCGTTCATCGGCATTTCGTAGGTCAGCATCACCTGGCGGCCCATGTACTGCATATTCTTCTGGGTGCCGCGCTTGCCGTTGCACAGCGTCATCACCGCACCCACGTAATCCTGCGGCACCAGGATGGTAGTGGTGATGATCGGCTCTCTGATCTCCTCGATCTTCGAGAGTTCCGGCAACTTGGAAGGATTTTCCACTTCCAGCACGGTGCCGTCGCGTTGCACCACCTCGTAGACCACGGTCGGTGCGGTGGTAATCAGATCCTGATCGAATTCGCGTTCCAGGCGTTCCTGGACGATTTCCATGTGCAACAGGCCGAGGAACCCGCAACGGAAGCCGAAACCCAGCGCCTGCGAGACTTCCGGCTCGTATTGCAGGGAAGCGTCGTTGAGCTTGAGCTTTTCCAGGGCATCGCGCAGCGCCTCGTATTCGTGGGACTCGACCGGATACAGCCCGGCGAACACCTGCGGCTTGATTTCCTTGAAGCCCGGCAACGCTTCGGTGGCGCGCTTGCCGGCGAGGGTCACGGTATCGCCGACCTTGGCCGCCTTGAGCTCCTTGATCCCGGCGATGATGAAACCCACCTCGCCCGCCGCCAATTGGCTGCGCTGCTGGGATTTGGGGGTGAACACCCCGACCTGCTCGCACAAGTGCTCGGTGCCGCCGGCCATCAGCATAATCTTGTCCTTGGGCTTCAACACGCCGTCGACCACCCGCACCAGCATCACCACGCCGACGTAATTGTCGAACCATGAGTCGATGATCAGCGCTTTCAGCGGCGCGTCCATCCGGCCCTTGGGTGCGGGAATCCGGGCGATCACCGCCTCCAACACATCCTGCACGCCCAGGCCGGTCTTGGCCGAGCACAGCACCGCGTCGCTGGCGTCGATGCCGATGATGTCCTCGATTTCCTTGATGACGCGCTCCGGCTCGGCGGAAGGCAGGTCAATCTTGTTGAGTACCGCCACCACCTCGACACCCTGTTCGATGGCGGTGTAGCAGTTGGCCACGCTCTGCGCCTCCACGCCCTGCGAGGCATCCACCACCAGCAGCGCGCCTTCGCAAGCGGACAGCGAACGGCTGACTTCGTAGGAAAAGTCCACGTGGCCGGGGGTATCGATGAGATTCAGGCGGTACAGCTTGCCGTCCAGCGCCTTGTACTCCAGCGCGGCGGTCTGCGCCTTGATAGTGATGCCACGCTCGCGCTCGATGTCCATCGAATCGAGCACTTGGGCCTCCATCTCGCGGTCGGACAAGCCGCCGCACAAATGGATGATGCGGTCGGCCAGCGTCGATTTGCCGTGGTCGATGTGGGCGATGATAGAGAAATTGCGGATGTTATCCATACTTCCTTGCAGTAAAAAGGGCACGTCGGCGTGCCCTTCAACGGATTTGGTAAAGCGCGGATTTTAACGGATATTGATGAAATTAGCATCCTGAACGTGGGGCCGGGACATAATCGGCTTCGTGCCGCAGCCCCATGAAATCTCCCACCGCGGAAACCTCGAACCCGCGTCACTCATCGTGCTGCCCCCCCGGAATGCTCATCAAAATGAGGAGAAAGTGGTAGCATCGCAGCCGCTTGCCCATATAAAAACAATCCAACGGAGGGGGAAACATGTTTCACCACGAATTCCGGGCCACTCGGCCCACGGTTTGCCTGGGCGTTCTTGCCGCGCTAAGCGCCGGCGTCGCCCATGCCATCGACACGGAACCCGGCAACTACACGGCCTTGCCGCCCGGCTCCAACGCCCTAGGGTTATATTATCAGCACGTCGCACGCGATGAGCAGTACGCCAACGGCAAACGGGTGGGCGGCAACCTGTCGCTCAACAGCGACATCGTCCAAGTGAGATACGCCCATTACACCCAACTCGGCGGCTACACCGTCGCACCGGGATTCATCCAAAGCTGCGGACACACCGAAGGCGGCGGAACGGCCGCCGCCCTGAGGCGCGCCGGCGGGTGCTGGGACACCGTCCTGGGCGGCACGCTGTGGACCATCAACGATCCGCGCCAAGGCCGCTACCTCGGGTTCTCCCCCTACGTCATCGCCCCCAGCGGCGACTACGACCGCAACAAAGCCCTCAACCTGGGGGAAAACCGCTGGAGATACGGGATGAATGCGGGATTCATCACCCCCCTGTTCCTCCGTTTCCACCTCGACGTGGTCGGCGACATCGTCGCCAGCGGAAAAAACACCGATTACGGCCCCGCAGGTGCCACCCTGGAACAAGGAACCGTGTACAACGCGCAATTCCACCTGCGCTATCAGTTCGACCAATCAACGCGCATCTCCGCCTCCTACCTGCACGACTGGGGCGGCGAAACGGCGGTCAACGGCGTAGCGCGCCATGATCGCAAAAACCAGGGCCGCTACCGTATCGGCGCAGCGAAATTCCTCGATCCGAACAATCTCGTGCAGCTCGAATACGGCGCGGACACCCATGTAGAGAACGGTTTCCGCGAAAAAGGGCGGACGATACTTCGCTATGTCAGGATTTTTTAAACCAGCGCACATCCCCCCTCACCGCGAAGCGCTCTCCGCGCGCCTCCCCAACCATTCCAGTACCCCCGCCCCGACCGCCCGCCCGCTGGCGAAACAGGCGGTAAGCAGATAACCGCCGGTAGGGGCTTCCCAGTCGAGCATTTCGCCGGCGCAAAAGAGGCCCGGGTGAGCACGAATCATCAGATGTTCGTCAAGTGCTTCAAAACGGACGCCGCCGGCGCTGCTGATCGCTTCGTCAAGCGGGCGGGGCGCGATGAGACGCAGCGGCAGAGCCTTGATGGCGGCGGCGAGGCGGGCGGGGTCGGCATAGGTTTCGGCGTCCAGACATTCGCGCAGCAGGGCGGCCTTTACCCCTTTCAGGCCGGTGCGGCTTTGCAGATGGCTGGAATGGGAACGCGAACCGCGCGGTCGCGCCAATTCGGCATGCAGGCGGGCGACGTCCCAACCCGGCGCGAGATCGAGATGAAGAACGGCTTCACCGGAGGCGGCAATAGCATCGCGCAGACGCGCGGAAAAGGCGTAGATCAAGCTACCCTCCACACCGTTTTCGGTCACCACGAACTCTCCGGGGCGGGTGAAAATGTCACCGCCCGGATCTGCAAAGCTGGCAACCACGGTTTTGACCGGCTCCCCGCCATGACGAGTACGAAAATGTTCGCTCCAGGGCGCGTCGAAACCGCAATTGGCGGGACGCAACGGAGCGACGGGGATGCCGCGCCGTTCGACTAGCGGCACCCAGGCGCCGTCGGAGCCGAGCTTGGCCCAGCTTCCGCCGCCCAGGGCCAGCACCACGGCGGACGCCTGAACGACGCGCTCGCCGTGCGGAGTATCGAAGCGTAGCGCGCCGTCCGGCGTCCAGCCCAGCCAGCGATGGCGGACGTGGAACTGCACGCCGTCGCGACGCAGGCGGTGCAGCCAAGCGCGCAACAGCGGCGCGGCTTTCTTTTCGAGGGGAAAGACCCGACCCGAACTACCAACAAAGGTTTCCACGCCAAGTTCTTGCGTCCAGTCGCGCAACTCCTGCGGCCCGAATGTCGCGAGTAGCGGCGCGATGGCGGCGCGTTGGATGCCGTAGCGGCTGAGGAAGGCATCCTGCGCTTCGGCGTGGGTGAGGTTCAGCCCCCCTTTGCCGGCCAGCAGGAATTTTCGCCCCACCGAGGGCATGGCATCGTATAGATCGACGGCCACGCCGCCGCGAGTGAGTACTTCCGCCGCCATCAAGCCGGCAGGGCCGCCACCGATGATGATGACGGAAAATTGTCGAGATAAGTTCGATTCCATTTTTTGGATATGGGAATATTCCTACGCGGGAATACGCCATTTGTGCCGTTGACAAGATTTGACCAACTGCTAAGCTAACATCAGGTTGTTTCAAGGGCAAACTCGCTGAAAGGCGGGGACGCAAAACCTCCGGTCTAACTGGGTATTCCATACGATAGCGGGGTTGCCGATTCGGCGTAAGTCAGCCATTCGCAATGCGTTTCAGCGTTAGTGCTCCCAGCGGTTTTTCTGCCTCTTGAAGTAACACCACCCAAACAAGATGCCGCTTTGCGACGTCTCCGATTCAAGAAATGTTGGAGATTTACCATGTCCAGACCCAATGCCCTGATCGTCGATTCTTCGACTTTCGTGCGCGGATTCATCAAGAAAGTCCTGGTCGAGGAACTGAAATTCGATAAAACCCGCGACACCAGCGATCACGGCGAAGCCATGCGAATGCTGGAGGCGGACCGTTCGATCAACTGGGTATTCGGCGAATGGGACGGCCCCGCGCTTCCCGCCCGCGAATACCTGGAAAAAATGCGCAAATCTGCCGCGGGCAAGCAGGCGAAATTTGTCATGATGTCCTCCGGCGACGAAAATTCCGCGCGGGCGCTGGCCATTCGGGAAGGCGCCCAGGATTACCTGTGCAAGCCGTTTTCCCAACAGCAGTTGAGCCGCAAGATCCAGCGCCTGGCCGGGCTGGAAGAACGCCGCCAGGCGGAGCGCGTGCGGCTCGACACCACCTGCGAAATCGATATCGGCTTCGATGCATTCCAAACCTACGGCGGGGATTTGCTGGATATTTCGGCGACCGGCTGCCTGGTCAGGACCAGCCAACTCCAGCAAGGCTACGGGCGCATCGACGACATCGGCACGGTGAAATTGCTGCCCGGCGGCAAAAATCCGCTCAACATCGACGTCAAAGTAAGACGCCTGCAATACGACAAGAACAGCACCGACCCCTTGAGCAACACCCAGATCGGCCTGGAATTCTACGACATGGGAGCAACCGTCAACGCCAAGCTGGCGGCGTTCATCGAGTCGTGCAAGAAAACCCGCTGAACTGACCCGCCAAAATAACCGGGCCGTTTCGACACATCGAAACGGCCCGGTTGTTTTTTACCGAGGGACGGATTACGGCTTCAGATACACGAAACCTTCCCTGGCCTGGAGCCGCCCGATTTCCGCAACCCCGGAGGGCACGATGGTCGCGCTGGGCAATACCGTTTTGGGGTCGATCTTGTTGGCCTTGAGGGTATTGTTGCAGACGCGGAATTCCACCCCCCTGTCGGCCAATTCTTCCACCGCGATGTTGTAGGGATTGCCGTTCTTGTCCTGCGCGTCTTCGAGGAGGAAATTCACCCCGTCGCCATGCGTGACCACCACGATCTTCGCCTTTCCGGCAGTGGCTTCCAGGTGATTGCGGATATTGTTCAGGGCCGCCCGCGCCACCTTGCTGTCGTTGACGTGATAGACCACTTTTTCCACGTCGCCGCCCGGCCCGGCGGCATACGCCGACAGCCCGAACAACATGACGGCGAATGACAGTACTACACGCTTGAGCCAGCTATAATTCATGTTCGTTCTCCTTGGGTTAGCCGGATTCATTTTATACCCGACAATTTTATTCAACAATACTCAGGAACAGCCGATGAACCATAAAATCACCCGACACCTGACCATTCACGGGCGCGTCCAGGGTGTGTCCTACCGCGAATCCCTGCGCGAACAGGCGGAAAACCATGCCGTAACCGGCTGGGTGCGCAACCGCCGCAACGGCACGGTGGAAGCCACGCTACACGGCGGCACGGAAGACGTGCACGAAGTCATCGCCTGGTGCCGCCGCGGACCGCCGCTGGCATTGGTCGAGCACGTCGAAGTCGACGAAGGGCAAGGCGAATTCAGCGACTTCGAGCGGCTCGGAACAGTTTGAGCGTCCGGTTATTGGAATAGACGCTGCAACCCCTCCAAATATTCCATCGCTCCCGCTTCGCCCTCGCCCGGCGCCCACGGCGCGCGTTCCGCCGGAGTCAGCGCTTCATACGGGCCGGCCTTGGCCTCGAAGAATACGCAGCCCGGCTGCAACGCCACGATGGTATGAAACAGCCCATGGGGAATGTCCACCGCAACCGCCGCCCCGCCCGGCTCGATCAGCGCCTTCGCGGTGACCGTGCCGGCCGCGTCGAAAAACACCAGCCCCATCCTGCCGCGCAGGGCCAGGATGGTTTCATCCTTCGCGGCGGCGGCGTGGCAATGGGGCGGCACGTAGGAATCCGGCTCGATGGCGTTGAGCAGGCGGTGGCAGGGAAATTCGTTGACCGGATGGAAATTGTGGTTCTTGCGACGCCGCGGCGATGCCTCCGCTTGCGCGGTAACGCTGTCGAGCAGCGCGGTGTCGATGATGGTAGCGGTTTTGCTCATTGGATGCCCTTTGGTTAATATCTCGCTTCGTATTTTTTCACGAAAGTCCAGACCATGATACAAGTCCTGCTCGCCAATCCGCGTGGTTTTTGCGCCGGCGTGGATCGCGCCATCGAAATCGTCGAGCGGGCGTTGGAGCTTTACGGGGCGCCGATTTACGTGCGCCACGAAGTCGTGCACAACAAGTTCGTGGTGGAAAGCTTGCGCGCCAAAGGCGCAATCTTCATCGAAGAACTCGCCGAAGTCCCTCCCGGCAGCACCCTGATCTTCAGCGCCCACGGAGTTTCCCAGGCCGTGCGCCAGGAAGCGGAGGCGCGCGGATTCAAGCTGTTCGACGCCACCTGTCCGCTGGTCACCAAAGTTCATCTACAGGTTGCGCGGATGCGCGCCCAGGGCCGCGAAGTCATCATGATCGGCCATCGCGGCCACCCCGAAGTGGAAGGCACCATGGGGCAGGTCAAGGACGGCATGTACCTGGTGGAAAAACCCGAGGACGTCGCCAACCTGGAAGTCGCCGATCCCGAACGTCTCGCCTTCGTCACCCAGACCACCCTCTCGATGGACGACGCGGCACGGGTGGTGGAAGCCCTCAAGGCGCGCTACCCCGCCATCGTCGGACCGAAAAAGGATGATGTCTGCTACGCCACCCAGAACCGCCAGGATGCCGTCAAACTGCTGGCCAGGGAATGCGATGGCGTGGTGGTGGTTGGCTCGCCCAACAGTTCGAATTCCAACCGCCTGCGCGAAGTCGCCCAAAACATCGGGGTGCCGGCAATAATGGTGGACAACGCCGCGCAAATCGACCCGCAATGGGTGCGCGGCAAACGAAAAATCGGCGTCACCGCCGGCGCCTCCGCCCCCGAAGTCCTGGTGCAGGAAGTGGTGGAACGCCTGCGCGAGCTACAAGGCGCCGAGGTCGTGCAATTGCAGGGCGTCGAGGAAAACGTGGTGTTCCCGGTGCCCAAGGAGTTGGCGCGCTAGCGGGGCCTTGGCCCCGAAGCGGCTCCCCGGATAGATTCACCGTCTTGCCCATCGGGGCGGGTACTACATTTGCCGCTTATCGCCGAAGATGAGCCGCGAAAAAATCAGGGCCGGGCAAACCGCGGTAGCCGCGGCAACATACAGCAGGGTAGCGGGCACATACAGCAACCAGTGGGCATGGGAAAAACCCGTCAGCCAGATTCCCGCCCAAAGCACCGACCCCGCGAAAAAGAAGAAAAACCGCAATGCCGCACCAGCCAGATGTTGTTTCACATCCATCTCCTTTCAATGTAAATAGTCCACCCCCTAAACCTCTTGGCGCCGTCACTCCCGCCTTTGGGGGAACAATTATATGAACAAGACCGTGTCGGCACCGGCGGCAACCGGGAGGAAGGTTGCCGCGCCGGCCCACTCGGCGACTTCAGGAATGAAGTCGCTTTTGCTGTAGCCGAACAAATCGACCGTCATCTGGCAGGCCACCAACTTGACGCCGCATTCGATGCAGGCGCTCCGCAACTCCTCAATGCTCGCCACGCCTTTTTGCTTCAGGGTGGTCGAGAACATGGACTTGGCCATGGCCTCGAAACCGGGCAGATTGCCCATCACCGCGTTGGGAATATTCCACTCGACCTTACGCAACCAATCGGGACCGACCGGCACTTTCATCGGCATCGCCGGATTACCGAGCGGCGAAACGCCTAACTGCAAATCCTTCTTGAGCAGCTCCAGACCGTAAAAGCTGAAGAAAATCGACACCTCCCAACCCAGCGCCGCTGCGGTGGAGCCCAGGATAAAGGGCGGGTAGGCCCAATCCAGCGTACCCTTCGTGGCGATCAACGCCATCCGCGGCGTATGCGCTTCACTAAGCTCTCGGGTCAATACCGCGTATTCTTCGCGGAACCAGGCATTAAACCGCTCCCGCTCCGCCATCTCCTTTTCCCTGTTTGGTTTCAACTCGACCATACCCATTCTCCGACTCCCGTCACTGGCTTGTTTCGACGATTGCAATCATCCAGGATTTCCATTACGTTGATAATCCAGCAAATCGTTAACTGACTATTTCCGAGGATTTGACAATATGGGCGCGCAGCATTTGAGTGATTTGCGGATATTCACACGGGTAATCAAGGAAGGCAGCCTGGCGGCGGCAGGCCGCGAACTGGGATTTTCCAGCGCGGTGGTGAGTAAACGCATCCAGCGCCTGGAGGAAGGGATCGGCGTGCGCTTGATTCAGCGCTCGACCCGGAAACTCAGCCTCACCGACGAGGGGCGGCTTTACCATGAATATTGCGTGCGCATCCTGGCGGAACTGGATGAGGCGGAAACGCTGCTTAGCAGCGGCAGCCAGGAACCGTCCGGCACCTTGCGCGTGACGGTTCCCGCTGCATTCGGGCGGCAGCACGTTGCGCCGCTGGTTCCGGGATTTCTGGAGCGCCATCCCAAGGTGCGCTTGTCTCTTCACCTTTCCGACCAGCAGGTCGACCTGATCGAGGAAGGCTACGACCTGGCGGTGCGTATCGGCGAATTGCGCGATTCGAACCTCGTCGTAAGGCCGCTGGGTATCGATAAGCGGGTGCTCGTTGCCTCACCCGGATATCTCGCCCAACACGGCGAACCCCGTTGCCCGCAAGATCTGTGCAACCATAATGCGCTGCTCTTCGCCAATCCCAGCCCCCTGGACTTGTGGAATTTCGTCGACGCACAAGGCAGGGAACATTGGGTGAAGGTCAGCGGCAATTTCGAGACCAACAACTGCGACGCACTAAGGGAAACGATACTCGCCGGCCAGGGAATCGCCCTGCGCCCGCTTTGGGACGTCTGGCAGGACGTCCGTCAGGGGCATATGGTGGCCTTGCTCAAGGACTACATCCATCCCGCCTTCCCAATCCAGGCGCTATACCCGAATCGGCGCTATCTCTCGCAGAAAGTCAGGGCATTTATCGAAATGCTACGCGAGCATTTCGGCGAAATCCCGTATTGGGAACGAGCGTAATCTTGTAAGTTGGGCTGCCCCTGGGAACCCAACGCTTGGGGCCGGACGGCTTTTTCCGGGAAAAATATCTCTCTGATCGGAGTGCGCCCACCCTCCCCAAACAACCTTCAGGAGGTTGCAGCACAGTGAGCTATCCGCCAAGGTTAGCCTACATCCTGAACACTTCCCCCAGCGCCGGCAGGGATACCGACCAGCCCATTTTTTCGATGTGTCCGGCGAGCGCTTCGGAGGCACTGCTTTCGCCGTGCACCACGAAAGTGTGGCGCGGCGGCTTGCGGAACTGCGCCAGCCAATGCAGCAGGGCGGCCTGGTCGGCGTGGGCGGAGAGGCCGCCGATGGTGTGCACGTCGGCGCGCACCGGAATTTCCTCGCCGAAAATCTTCACCAGGTTGGCTCCGTCCACCAGGCGCCGGCCCAGCGAGCCTTGTGCCTGGAAACCGGTAATCAGGACGGTGTTTTCGCGGCGCCCGATGTTGTGGCGCAGGTGGTGTTTGATGCGCCCGGCGTCGCACATGCCGCTGGCGGACAGGATGATCGCGCCGCCCCGGATGTCGTTGAGCGCCATGGATTCCACCGCGCTGGCGGTGAAGGTCAGGTTGATCTGGTCGAGGTGTTTGGCGCGCCAGGCTTCCAGGTCGATGGCTTCTTCGTCGAAGAGTTCCGGGTGGCGCATGGTGATGCGCGTGGCTTCGGTCGCCATCGGCGAATCGACGTAAATGTCGAGGTTGTGAAAACGTCCCTGGCGAGTCAGATCGTTGAACAGGTACAGCAATTCCTGGGTACGCCCGACCGCGAAAGCGGGAATGATGACGTTGCCTTTTTTGCGATGGAGGGTGTCGTTGACCACCTGGACGAGTTCTTCGATGGTGGTGTCCATGTCCTTGTGGAGACGGTCACCATAGGTGGATTCGACCAGCAACACGTCGGCTTCCTCGATGATCGCGGGATCGCGCAGGATCGGGCGGCCCGGTTGACCGAGATCGCCGGAGCACACCAGCTTGGTGTGCTTGCCGTTTTCTTCCAGCCAAATCTCGATGATCGCCGAGCCGAGGATATGCCCGGCTTCGCGAAACATGCAGCGCACCGCGGGATGCGGCGACACTTCGGTGTCGTATTGCTGCGGTGCGATCTGTTCCAGTGAGGCCAGCGCCTGCTCGGTGGTATAGACCGGCTGGGTATCTTCGCGGCGCCTTGTGAAATGGTGGCGCTGGGCGCGTTCGGCTTCCATTTCCTGGATATGGGCGCTGTCCGGCAGCAAGACGCGAATCAGGTCGTTGGTCGCCGCAGTGGTGTAAACCTGTCCCTTGAATCCTTCCGCGACCAGCTTGGGCAGCAGGCCGCTATGGTCGATGTGGGCATGGGTGAGCAGCACGAAGGCGATGTCGCGCGGCGCGAAATGGAAAGGCATGAAGTTGCGCCGTTCGGCGATACGTCCGCCCTGGAACATGCCGCAATCCACCAGGAATTTGACCCGGTCGGTTTCAACCAGATAGCACGAGCCGGTGACCTCGCGTGAAGCGCCGAAAAAAGTTATACGCATGATGTCTTGTTGTCTGAATTAAAGGAGTTGAACGCGATGCGTCGAAGCGGTCGCTTACCGTTCAACGCATCCGAATGGTTTTGCCGAGAAAAGCCCTTCGCATCCGTCAGGAAAGCGGGTACGGCAGATCGAGGAAGCACAGCTGTGGGCCATCCGCGCTTTTCCAGCGCAGCTCGGCATGCGCCCGATCCTCCACAGGAATCACCGCCAGCATGTCGAATCCGCCGCCCGGCGCAGGCGCGACGTTGACGATCATGCCGTGGTCGGTGCCGGCCAACGCATCGCCGGGCTGCGGCGCCGCAGTGCCGTCGATGTGGGCGAGATACAGGCGGCGCTTGACCTTGCCGAGGTGCTGGGTGCGCGCCACCACTTCCTGGCCGGTGTAGCAGCCCTTGCTGAAGCTCACGCCGCCGAGCAATTCCAAGTTGGCCATCTGCGGGGTGAATTGTTCCTGGGTCGGCGGCAACAGCATCGGCACCCCGGCGCGGACGCTCACCCATTCCCAGCAGGCCGCCCCGCCCGGGGTGCAGGCGGGGCGTAGCGCCGCCCACAGGGCGACGGCGCGCTCCACCTCGGCGACGATCTCGTAACGTCCGCCCGGCAAGGCCATCAGGGTTGCCCCATCGGCCTCGATCACCGCGAAATCGCCGTCCGGCACGCCGCCGAACAGCGCTTGCAGCGCCGGGCCGGCTGCCGCCCCGGCCACGCCCAGGCGCACCGTTTCGGCGCCCGCGTCGCGCACTTTCACCTTGGAACGCAGCACGTACATGGTGAGGCGTTTTTGCACGGCAGCGCGCAGCGCCTCCGGCAATTCCATGAAATACTCGCCGCCGCGCTGCCACATCAGGAAATTTGCCAACATCCGTCCCTGATGGGTGCACAGCGCACCCATTTGCGCGCGGGTTGCGCCAACCTGGCGCACATCGTTGGTGGTCTGGCCTTGCAGGAAAGTCGGGCTATCCTCGCCGTCAAAAGCCAGCAGGCCGAGGTGCGACAGATCGACCAGTACGCCCTGGGCGACGGCGCGCAATTCACCGGCGGGATCGCCGAAATGGGTAACACAGTCGTTTTCCATCACCGCGCCGGCGGCAGCCAGATGGTTTTTCCAAGCGGAATTCATAAGCGTTTCACGAAATGACAAGATTCGCCTACCATAAAGCCCGGCAGGCATTTTGACAAGGGCAGCGGATGACCGACGGAGAAATCGTGCGCCTGGAAATTGGCGCATCGCAACGCCTCAGCGTGGCGCTCGCCGCGATGCACGGCCTCGCGTGCGCCATGCCGTGGGTGACCGCGCTACCGCCGATTTACGCCCTCCCCGCCACCCTGGTCATCGCCGCGAGCCTGCGCCATACCTTGCGCGGCGAGGCCCGGCGGGTCGCGCCGGACAGCATCGTGGAAATCCACCTCCACCCCGACTGCCGCTGCGAATTCGTCACCCGCGCCGGCATCTCCGGCGAAGCTGCGTTGCTCGGCACCAGCTTCGTCGCGCCTTACCTCACCATCCTCAATCTTCAGCCGCTGGAGGGCCGCTGGGCGCGCCACGTGGTCATCCTCCCCGACGCGGTGAACCGGGAGATTTTTCGTAAACTGCGGGTGGTTTTGAAATGGCGGTGCGGAAAGCCGTCCGAGGAAGCCTAGCCAGCGGCCCCCGTACTCGATGGACCGGAACCCTGCGTTTCAGATTCCAGATCATCAAGAATCCCCCCGACATCCTCGACCTTTACCCCATGCCAAAATCGCCCGCCCGGTGCGAGGCGGACGTTCGGCCCCCGAGCGCACAGACCGAAGCAAATCTGAGGCTCCACGCCGATGGCGAGGCTGCGGCGGGCGGCTTCCTCGCGCAAAAGGCGCAGGATTTCCTTGCCGCCACGCGCGCCACAGGAAGGAGAGTCGATGCTGAAGCGTTCGTTGACGCAGACCCGCAGGGTGGGAGTATCCATTGGGTATGCCGTGCGCTTAGCGGTGCGCCGGCGTAAGCACCGTGTTTTCCGCCTTCTCCAGAAAATTCGGGTAGTCGCGGCTGAAATGCAGGCCCCGGCTTTCCTTGCGCTGCATCGCGCACTGGACGATGAGGTCGGCGGTGAGGACCAGGTTGCGCAGTTCGATGAGGTCGTTGCTGACGCGAAAGTTCGAATAGTATTCGTCGATTTCCGCAGTAAGCAGCTTGATGCGGTGCTGGGCGCGCTCCAGGCGCTTGTTGGTGCGCACGATGCCGACATAGTCCCACATGAAGCGGCGCAGTTCGTCCCAATTGTGCGAGATGACGATTTCTTCGTCGGCATCGGTGACGCGCGATTCGTCCCATTCGGGCAGCGTCGGAATCGGTAATTCGGGCTGGGCGAGGATGTCCTGCGCGGCGGCGTCGCCGAACACCAGGCATTCCAGCAGCGAGTTGCTGGCCAGACGGTTGGCGCCGTGCAGGCCGGTGCAGGCGACTTCCCCGACGGCGTACAGGCCGGGCAGATCGGTGCGCGCCGACATGTCCACGAGGATGCCGCCGCAGCTGTAATGCGCCGCCGGCACTACGGGAATCGGCTCCTTGGTAATGTCGATGCCGAGTTCCAGGCAGCGCGCGTAAATATTCGGGAAGTGTTCCTTGAGAAAATCCGCCGGCTTGTGGGAGATGTCCAGGTACACGCAATCCAGGCCGCGCTTTTTCATTTCGAAGTCAATGGCGCGCGCCACGATGTCACGCGGGGCGAGTTCTTCGCGCGGGTCGTGGGCGGGCATGAAGCGGGTGCCGTCGGGCAGGACCAATATCCCGCCTTCGCCGCGCACCGCTTCGGTAATCAGGAAGGATTTGGCGTGGGGGTGATACAGGCAGGTGGGATGAAACTGGATGAATTCCATGTTCGCCACCCGGCACCCGGCGCGCCAGCCCATGGCGATGCCGTCGCCGGTCGCCACGTCGGGGTTGGTGGTGTACAGGTAGGCCTTGCCGGCGCTGCCGCTGGCCAGCACGGTGTGGCGCGCGGCGCAGGTCTTGACCTTGCCGCTGGCGTTGTCGAGCACGTACACGCCGTGGCAGCGGTTGTCCGCCAGGCCGAGCTTTTTGCCGGTGATGAAATCGACGGCGATGTGGTTTTCCAGGAGGGTGATGTTGGGATGGCTGCGGATCCGCTCGGCGAGGGTCATCTGCACCGCGTGGCCGGTGGCGTCGGCGGCATGGATGACGCGACGGTGGCTATGGCCGCCCTCGCGGGTGAGGTGGTAGCCGACCTGGCTTTCCTCGTCGCGGGTAAAGGGGACACCCTGGTTGATTAGCCATTCGATTTCCTCGCGCCCGTGTTCGACCACGAAACGGGTGACCTGCTCGTCGCACAGCCCGGCGCCGGCGATCAGGGTATCGCGGATGTGCGCCTCGTTGGAGTCGTCGCCCGCCAGCACCGCCGCGATACCGCCCTGCGCCCAATCGCTGGAGCCGTCGAGCAGTTCTTTCTTGGTCACCACCAGCACCTGCTTGCGCTCCGCCAGGTTGAGCGCCACCGTCAGCCCCGCCAGGCCGCTGCCGATGATTGCCACGTCGAATTGGGTCATGCCGTCGTTATCCTCTCAGGAGTCGTGCGTCTACAAAGAATGCACTCCACAGAAGTTTACCAATAAACTGATCAACCAAGAAACACGGACGAATAGGGCAGCCCAGGCGTTTTTATATGGGCATATCAGGCTTGCATTCCTTGTTGAATGACATTCAACGTCACCTGTGGAAGACGAAATTCCGGGGGGAAAGCTCTAAGATTGGGAGAAAACGAAAATAATTTTGCCAACCACAAAACATTTCAACATAATAATCAGCATGTTACAACATACCTGTAACAAGTATCAGGTATCTTTTCTCCTGGGGGTTGGGTAGGGTCGCGATGGCTTGGCTGTGGGCACGGCAACTCGCACCAACGCTGATATCAGGTCAATCGGGGCTACCACATCAATCTGTGAGTGATCCTTTCGAACTGGTTTCCTCGAAAATATTGCCATTTAGTAGAGAAGGAAATAACAATGAAAAATATATTTTCACAAATCATTATGTTAATCATGATTTCAATAAATTTCTCTAGTTTTGCCAGTGTTCCCATCGTTGATGGTTCCTACATTGTGACTTTCAAAAATGACGCAGGATTGGTACAGCCCCCAGTTGAAACGAACCGTGGAAAAGGCCAAATTCCTTTTGGTACGCACAGTACCGGCCAGAGTAAAAGTGCAATTGCAACAGCGCTGGGCACCAACGGCGAAGTAGCGTCAATCTTCGAGACCATCAATGCAGTTCATATGAGGATGGACGCGAAGGAAGCAGATAGGCTGAGCCGGGATAAACGGGTGTTGAGTATTGAGCAAGACAGAGTGGCAACGACTCAGTCTACTCAAACGGCCCCAGGTTGGGGGCTGGATAGATTAGACCAACTGACGCCTACTACTGATAATACCTACAATTACTCAAATACAGGTGCGGGGCAAACCATTTATATTCTGGACTCGGGTTTGACCTTATCCAATTCGGCTGTGGCCGCCGAATTCGGCGGACGTGCTTCAGTATTCTATGATGTTAAGGTGGTACCGGTAACGATTGTTGGGGGCATGGTACCGAGGTCGCCAGTGCCGCAGCCGGGAACACAATGGGCGTCGCAAAAGGTGCCACTTTAGTTATTGCAAAGATTACAAATGGCTGCACTGGATATTCAGATGAGAGTACGCAAATCCTTGCATTCAATTGGCTGGCAGCAAACGCCCCAGCGGGAACAATTGTAAATTTTAGTTTGGCTTATTCTAATGCTGACAATAATTGTTTCACCCCTTTCTTTTCTCTACCGTTAGAAAACGCCATCATCGCCGCACATAACGCAGGCATTATCGTTGTTGTGGCTGCAGGGAATGACGGTTGCGATACCGCCAATTTCTCTCCGACAAACATACCTCAAGCATTTGTTGTCGGCGCAACCACCCAACTTCGCTTACCCGGAGTTGATGCAAAATGGTATTTATCTCGGACAGGTTGGAACATATCGACATTTAGCCCGGGACGGGATGTTCGCGTAATGGACCAAAATGGTTCGACCATTACCGCCAGCGGCACATCCTTCGCCGCACCTTATGTGGCGGGAATCTTTGCAATTGCGTGTCAAACCGCTGGAACGACATATTGCAAGACAAGGGGCACGGCCAATTTGTATACGGACCTGAGAAATACTGGAACGTTGAACACCGTTACAAATAGTGATGGCACCCCATTAACCGGGGCGACGTCTCGGTTTATAAGGCAGCAATGGTGATTTAGAAATACAACATGACCCCATTACGACTCCACCAACTGGTGGAGTTCTCAATGGAGGCTATTTGCACCCCTTTCGCCTTGAAATCAACTCTATCGCTGGAGACCAGAAATGCGCTTCATGAATATTCTGTCCTTGGTACTAACCATCACCTTATTGGCAACAGACTTTGCCTTCGGGGCAGCCCCAGTTTATAAGGACGGCTTGCTTGCGATTCCCAGCGTCAATACGGCTGACCAAGTCGGCAAGTATCAGGACATCACCTTCAAACTTACCGAACAAGGTTTTTGGCAGCTAACAAGCTTAAGTGCTATTGGAGTTAGCAATGGAACCTCAGTTCTAGGGTTGCCACTGATAGAAAAGGTTGAAGTGGTCAAGACCGATTCTTTTCCGGCGCAAGTATTATTGCGAGTAAGCGGAGGGTTTGAGAACTGCTATAACCGAACATTAGGACAAATTAATCAGCGCCTGGAAAATAATCAGTTCGACATCGCAATCACATTCAATGCTGCTGCATCCACACCGGTAGCCTGCGGGGGAGCGATGGTATCTTTCTTAAGGACGATACCCATGCCTGTCTATGGATTGTCTGCCGGTATTTATTCATATAACGTCAACGGCACCAAAGGCACATTTGAATTGACTGTAGACAACAAGCTGCCTGGGGATTATTAAGGTTCTGTTTGCATTAACGTCCGGCTTAGGCGTAAACGCTCTCGCCGATGGCATTGACCCACTGCAGGGCTTCAACCTGGGCCTGCATGACGTTGTGGGTATCCAGCTTGAGCTTGTCGAGAACCGACGGCAGGGTATCGAACTGCTCGCCTTCCAGGATTTGGCACAGGCCCAACAAGCGTCCCAGCAGCCCTTGCCGGGAAATCAGGGCGGCGTGGACTTCGTCGCCGACGTTGACGTGCTCCAGCACCTCTTCCATGGGGATGCCGAGCAGCGCGTCGAGCAGCGACATGATGCCGGCCATGAAGGCCTGTTCGTGGAATTCGGAGTTCCCCGCCGCCAGGATCATCGCCAGCTTGCGCATCAGTTCGCCGCGCAAGGCGGCCGTCTGCAGCAGCGGATTGGGATAGGGGAAACCGTCCTGCTGCGCGAACAGCAACAAGTAGACCCAGCGCTGCAGATGGCGCCGCCCCAGCACGGTCACCACCTCGTGCACCGTGGAAATGCGGCGGTTCATTCCCATCGCCACCGAATTGACCAGGCGGAACAGGTTGTAACAAAGGTTGGGTTCGCCCCTGAGAAGATTTTCGATGCCGGCGTTGGGGGCGTCGTTCATCACCAGCTTGAGCAATTGCAGCAAAACCGCCTTGGAGGGATGGATACGCTTGCCGGCGACCAGGTGCGGACGCGCGAAGTAATACCCCTGGAAATAATCGAAGCCCATTTCCTGGGCCTGCTGGAACTGCTCGACGGTTTCCACCCGTTTGGCGAGCAAGCGGGCGTTGCCGGCCTGGCGGATTTCCTTCACCACCTGTTCGAGGCCGGCACTGTCGTAGTCCACCAAGCTGACCTCGACCACGTCGACATCGTTGAGCAGGCGCCGCGCGGTACTGCCCGGCGTGTAGTCGCCGAGCGCCAGCTTCAGCCCTTCCGAGCGGAGCCGCCGGCAGCGCTCGATGAAGACATCGTCAATCTCGCTCAAGCCAACCAGTTCCAAGGTCACGTTGCCGTGCGGCAGCAGTTCGATGACGCTACTCATCAACATTTCCTTGTCGATGTTGATGTAGCAATCGCCGCGCCCCAGCGCCGCCCCGATGCCCAGATCGCTGAATGCATAGGTAATCACCCGCGCGCTCGCTTCCATCGGGTCGCCGATGTCGGCGCGCTCGGACATCCCGCTGCGATACAGGAGTTCGTAAGCGACGACGCCCTGGCGCCGGTCGAGGATGGGTTGCCGGGCCAGGTAAATATCGTCTTTCTCGGGAAGGGTTGGCGCCGGCGCCACCACGCCGCCTTCCCGCTTCAGGCGCTCCACCGACTCCACGGTCACCCGGCGATGGCCGCCCACGGTTTTCCACGCTGCAAGAATCCCGCTATCCACCCACAACTGTATGGTTTTGGGGGATACCCCCAGAATTTTCGCCGCCTCCCCTGGAGAGCACAGGGCGCCGCTGTCGGAAGAACTGGTGGGGGTGGTCGAAGGCTTTTTCATGGCTTTTACTGAAATACTAATTTTTCCATTTTAAGTATTTTTGCTTGTTCGCACAATCTGCCGCCCCAATTCTCCCCAACCCGCAAGCACGCCGGGGATCGGCGGCAGCCCGGGCCACCCTGGAGAAATTTGAAAAAACGATTTGCGACAAAACCGAAAATCAGCTTAAAATGGAAAAATCGGAAATGCGCCATCGGAACAATTTGGCTATCGGGTTGCGAAGACGTTTCGCCTGCCACGGCAACCAGATTTGTTTCTTAAACAGCGG